>Ga0194116_10005723_pt1 | contig 13552 bp, 8 predicted proteins | sample TA2MahsurfametaG_4_FD_148617 | JGI IMG/M metagenome (GOLD analysis project Ga0194116, IMG submission 148617) | Freshwater microbial communities from Lake Tanganyika, Tanzania - TA2015008 Mahale S9 surface | ecosystem: Environmental > Aquatic > Freshwater > Lake | place: Tanzania: Lake Tanganyika... | reverse complement strand
TAATGTTAATATTTTTCTTTACAAAATCTTTTAAATTTGTTTACATTTTTTAATAATTAAATAGAATTATATTTATAATAAAGTTTCTGAATATAATTTCTAAAAAGAATAAATATATTATTAAATTAAATGAATAAAAAGAATAAAATTTTATTTAAATATTTGATTTTTTAATTTAAGCATAATAAAATTTGAAAACTTTTAATAGACAAAATATATTGTTGTATAAATTTAAAAAATTGCTTTTATATTTTAATAAATTATTTATTCATTTTAAATAAAAATTTTTATTAGCAAAATATTTTCCCATGAATTTCTTGAAGATATTCATTGAATTTAACATTTATTGATGAAAATGGAATTCCAGAAATTAAATTGAACCAAAAATCAAGATTTTCGAGAGTAATTTCTCCCAAAAGCTCTTTATTTATAGTATTTTCCACATTTTTCATTTCAGTATAAATTTCTAAAATTAAATATTTAAAAAAGTAAAATTTTGTATTAAGAAACAATCAATTAAATTATTTACTCTTTCCTTTCATTAACTCTATTGATAATTCAAGTAAAACTTTTAAATAATCCTCATTAAGATACTTCAAATCTCTTTTCCTTTTAGATTCAGATAATCCGGCTGTATTTTTAAATGAAGTTTTCAGATTAAATAATTTCATATTGATCTTCATCAAATTTTCATAGTTAATAACGAATCTACCGTATGTATAATCCTTAAAATCATCGTTTCCTGAATTGGCTCCAAGAATATAATTTAAATAGAATTTATTTTCTGTATTGGAATTAATAACAAAAACATTCACAGAATCTTTTTTTACTATTTCGCTGGTAAGATCATCTATAGTATCTTGCGGTGGCAAAAGAACATCAAAATTACATTTATTTAAATAATTTGTGGAATTCATTCTTAAAAATTTATGAATTTTTGAAACACTTTTAATCATATCATCACATACATTATAATTTATTGTAAAATATTCAACTTCTCTCATGTAATTTTTAAAAAGATTAAATATATCAAAAGCATCAATATTAATTTTTGCAATAATATTCGCTGGTAGTAAATAGGATTTATTCTTTTTTTTATTCAAAAAATCATTTTCAATTATCTGAGCTGTTAAATCTTTTGGAAGTTTACTTGGATCTATTAAATTAGTCAAACATATATCATGAATATTTTCAGCAATAAATTTCCTTGTTTGGATAATTTTAATTGATTGTTCTATCATAAAAATAGAATTTTTTACAAGAGCTCTATGGAAAATTCTATCTTTTTTAATTCTTTCCTTTATATAAATTTCTTTTTCTGATTTTAGATTTTCAGTGAGCATTTCATCTGGGAGTACCGGCAATTCATCAATAGGATCATTGTAAAATACATTAAATTTACTTAATTTGTTTATTTTACTGATTACTTGTGTTATATCACAAAATTTGGGATTTAAATTTGGACTAAATTCAGCCATATATAAATTCACATCTGATAAATCTAAAAATAGAAATGAAAGAGAAAATAAATTCTCAAAAAATAAACAAAATTCATTAGGAATTGATTTGAAATAACTAATTGCTTTTTCATAATTGTCTTTAGCTGTAGATAGACATTTTAACCATAAATTAGACGCCTTTTCAGAATAATTATTAGTGAGTCTAATTAATATCTCTTTAGTTATAATATCTAAATCAAGCTTATTCCTTTTTGCAATATGCATGAAATCTTCATTGTTTATGAAATCTTGAAAGTCATATAAAAATCGTGTTTTTTCCAGTCTTGCTCGAAGAGATAACAATATTACTTTATAGGAAATATGTGGATATAGCATTGTTTTAAATAATATCTCCAAATCATTTAATATGGAATTCAATATATCCAGATTTAATCTTTTTTCCTTTAATGATTTATTAACTTCGTATTGATTGTTTTCATCTTTTTTTGTATTCATTATAAAATTATTATTAGTAGAAGTATTAATGCTTACGGTATTTGTTTTATTTAAGGGAATCTGCTTTTTAGAATTAAGATTATTGTTATTATTGCTATTTTCATGAATTGAATTTATTGTAAGATGATTTGAATTGATGGTATGAGAAGAAATTCTGATTGGATTATTTATATTTGTATTTCCTTGATTTTGAAATAGCTGAAATAGTAAATACTTCAAATCAATCCTGCATATTAAGTCATTAAACCTGAAATAAATATTGTGTCCTTCTTCTGAATCATTAATTTCTTTATTTATTTTTTCAGAATTAAATAATATTTCATTATCTTTGAAGCTTAGAATGGAATTATATGCTATAGGATTATAATCACTTTTAGAATCATTTGACTTTTTTGCTGCAGCTGCGTCTTTCTTCTTATCTCCTTGTGATAATAAACTAGACTCCCTTTCATTTAATAAAGTCTTTAAGCTTGGGTCGATTTCTAAGCCTTTAATTATCTTTTCTTTGATGTAGCCTTCTCTATCATTCAAAATATAATAATTAATTTTTGCAATTCTTCTCCAAATTATTTTTCTCGAATCTTTAATAATCTCAACTGCTCTATCGAATTCACCTCTTGCATAATAAAATTCAGCTAAATTTGCTAGAAAAACTGAATATTCCGGATCTATAATGTTTTCCTGCTTAATATTTTCTTTAATATTTTTAATATTTTTTTCAGCTTGATCGATGTTAAATTCTGATACATCAATTTGGCATAAAATCTCTAATAAACGAATTTGGAAATAATTATCCTAAATTTTTAAAATTTAAAAATAATTTTATTTAAAAATAACAAAAAAGTATTAAATTTTTTTCATCAGTTACATTGAGGTTTTTTGAATGCTCTAATAACTTAATGATTATCTGCTTACAATCTTCATATCTTCCTAATCGATAATAAGATATTAAATTGATTAAATGTAATTTGAAAAAATATATTGAATTATTGTGTGGCCTGAAATCTCCTTTATCGAAGAAAATGAATTTTAGATATTTGTTTAATTCTTCTTCAAGATTTATGTTTGCTAGAGCAGCATTGATATCTTTAGCACCTTTTCCTTTTTGTCCTGTTTCTTTTGCTGGTGGTGGTTTAACGTCCTTTTTCTGTCCTTGTTCAGTTACTTTGTAATCAACTATTTTTATTTGAAAATAAAATATTTTCATAATTTTGAAATTATGAAAAAAATTTTGAAATATAAAAACAGATTTTAATTAATTGATGTTTAATTTTTGTATTTTTATATTAAGAATATTTTATTAAAAAGATAAACTTTACAGATGAAATCATCTGCTTGTTCCATTCCACAAATATTGAATTCAATAAATTTTCGATTGTTTTCTAATCCTTTAAGGGCTATTCCAGAAGCGTTTAAGAATAGACTTTGGGCTTGAAAAATTCTCGATAGAAGCAATCTGCATTTTATTATACAGTCAAATCTCTCACTTCTTAAATCAACATCTTCTTTAAAAAAATTTTTTATCATAAAGTAATTATTTATTTCTTCATTAGTAATTCTCCTCGTAGTTGAAATATCCTCTAATCTTTTATTAATCATTTCAACACCACTTACTCCCAAAGCAGATGAATCTGGCCTATTAATATTATTGTTATTAGAATTAACACTTTTATTATTTGTGCTGTTGAAATTATTATTATCATTTGGCACGCTGATCATATTCGAATTATTTCCCATAGAATAAAGAGTGATATTCAATGCATTATTATTTTGATTATAATTTAAATATTTTTTTAATTTTGCTAAAGTATTAATTTCTTCTGAAACTGCAAGTTGAGTAATAACATCCCGTATTTCTTTTTCAATTCTATTTAGATTTTCAATTCTAAATGCAATATCTGGCTTTATTTCAAGATAATTCAAATAATTTTCTTTTTCGAATATTTTAAATATAATTAAACTTCTAGCATAAATTAATTCCGAATGTAAATTGGCTTGTAGAAGATATTTAAGCTCAATATCACCAGTACCTTGCTTAAAAAAATTCGTAACAGTATCCACATTTTTTTGATTATCAGGAGTGAGATGATTGAAATATCTTAAATCTTTTTGTATATTGGCAAATTTTCCATTTGTTTTATCAAAATATATACTATTTTGATTATATAAATTTGGTAAATCAACTTTCTTAAGAATTTTCATATAACTTTGCATAGCTTCTGAAATTAATCCTAATTCAGCTAATGCGATTGTTTTTAAAATACGTACTTTCAAAAGATAATTTGTACTTTTGATAATGTCACATGATATATGCTCTGCAAGTGCTAAAATTGGTAAAACTAATTCAAAATCATTGTAGGCAATCAAAGTTTCGGATATGTCTAATAAAGAAATTAATAAATCTGTGGGTTTTAAATTATCTCTTGATGTGAATAGGCTTGAATTTTTATTTATTTCTGTTAAGCGATAATTAGAATAGGAAAGTAAATTTGTTGGATTTGGCATATTAGCAGTAAGAATTGCAAATATTATTTCTGCTGCCATTAAGGAGCATTCACGTTGTAAATCTAAATTTATATCATAGCAGTATTTTGACAATCTGTTTTTTTATTAAATTTTATTTTAAATTTTAATATCTTTTGCATAGAGATAAAGAGTATTTATAATTTATAAAATTTTTCGATAAAAAAATTAATATGATTTTATATATAATTTTACTTGTGAAGACAAAGAACTGCATATAATAATTGACAAACTCCATATTTCTCAACTGGATGTTTAATTATATTTACAGTTCCATTTGCGTTAGCTGTTATAGAGGAATTTTCTTGATTATTAAATATAGATCTAAAATCTTTTAATGAATAAAGCTTTTGAAATACAGTGTCTAGTGATTCATTAAAAAATACTTCAGCATTTGTCACCTAAATAAATTTTTAAAAATTTTTTAAGCAAATAGATTATATAATTAAAAATATGAAAATTAAAAAATACATCACCATCTGAGTACAAAACCAAACTCATTTCATATAGTGCTTGAATTAACATGAAATTCTCCTGTCTCTTCTTTAAAATCTGAATAGATTTTTTATAAATTCCTATCAAATTTGATGCAAAAACCTTCAAAGCTTTTTTTTTATTTTTGATGTCGAAATTCTCACTGCCTTTAACTTCTTCTTCTTTTCTTATTATTAATGCATCCATTTGATATTTTTCCAAAAGCTTGCGGGATTGACTTACACTTTTGGTTGCATTATTAGTATCATTTAACAAAGCATAAAATTGTTTTTCACTTTTTTCCTTATCAGTTTTCAATAAATTTTCAATCGACTCTAAAATATAAAGCTCTTTAGTTAAAATTGCGTAATCTCTTTGAAAATCAAGCTCCTCTTGTGGTATTTCTCCAGTAATCATTTGTTGTCTTTTGTTCTTTTTTCTGGAATTTTTCCAAGTATTATACATATTTAACCTATGTTCTATTTCTAACTTTTTATTTTTTGTATTTTCATTTGCTTTATCATATAATTTATTTTGAGCTTCAATCAAAAATGATAAAGTAAATTCGCAAAAATGATCATTTGTCATAAAATTGAATTTCTGAATTAAATTTGCTAAAGTGTTCCATTTTTGAGCAATATAATCACATTGAATGGTATAAATAATCAATTCAACATAAGTATCAAAATTGACTCTACTATCATATATTTCAATTAATTGTTCTTCATCGATTTTGATTTGACACTTATTTTTGGTCCCATAATTCTCCTTATCTTTTTCTTTTATATTTTCCATCTCAGATTCATTATTTTCATTACTATAGTCTTTAATAGAAATGGCATTTTGGCTTTGTATGTAAGCTACAGAAACATTTGGATTAATTTTCACATTATTTAAGAAATTTTGTTTATATTCAAATTTCCTTAATAATGATATATTATTATCAAAATTAATTCCGATTTTTAAATCATTTGGGTCCTTCAATCGATTTTTTACCCTTTGCAACTCCAAATTATAATCAGTAGCATAGAAATCAACTTCACCATTTTTAATCTTTTCCAATCTTTTAAGAGCTGAGTCAGAAATTATATTTAGATAAATCCAAATATTTTCATTTACAGCATCATAAGGAGTGAGTAAATCATAATTGATTAAATTATGTGTGAAATAGATAATTGAATCCAATTGCTTTATATTCTTTACTTCTTCTACGAATAAAATTGAATTTGCCAATTTCTCATAAATTTTATTGACTTTTTTATAACGATTTTCGAAATTTTTTTCTATTAAAATATTTTGATTATTAAAATCAATTTCTTTAATATTTCTGTATTCCAATAATTGCTTTTCTTCTTCGCTTTGGAATTTTTGCAATTTTTTTATATCAATCAATTTATAATTTAAAAAATTGTTAAAATCATAATTAAGCATGGGAAGATGATTGAGTGAATATTCAAATAAAGAAATTATGGCTTTTGTGAAAATAATGTCTCCTAACCAGAAATATTTATTTCTTAAGTTTACTGCTTCATTATAAGTAAAACTTTCATAAGGAATATTTTTTTCAGCTGAAATTTGTGATCCAAAATATTTTTCTTCTGTTTGAGTTCTGATTTGGTCCAAATTTATAGATTGTAAAATGCTTTCCATTATAATAATATTTTGTGTTCCAGTTGGGTTGTGATTACTACTGGTGTTTTGCTTTTTTGTTTTTATATCATTTTCAACTTTATCCAAAAATTCTTTAATTCTTTTTTTCATCGAAAAAACTATATCGTTCTCAAGATAACTAATTTTTTGAGCATAAATAGCTTGTATCATTCCAACATCATTTTCTTTTAGAGGAATTTCTTCTGATGATTTTAATGTGTCCTGAAGCATTTGATTTATAGTAATATAGCTTGAGTTTCCTAAATTGATTTGGTTAGCAGAAGGTCCAGCATTTTTACCTCCTGGACCAAATGCTAAAGAACCCATATTCTGACAAATTAGTAAATTTTCCAAAACCCTTTTAAGAAGTTTAGAAGCATATTCATAAAATTTATCTGTATCTCTATTAGCTTGTATATATTTTTGTAAATACTTTATTCCATCAACTTTAAATCCTTCCCATATTTCAACTAATTCATTTAATTCTTTTTTTCTTTTATCTACTTCTGTAGATAATTCTAAGACTGGAGAAGATGAATTATTTAATGCTAAAAGCCTTTCTAAATTCGAAATATATTGGCTTATTTTTATTTTTATTACGTCATTATATTCGTAAATTCCTAAAATAAATTCATCACATTCTGTTATTTCTTTTTCAATATCTTTTACAAAAACATTTTCACTTTCAGTAAAATCAGAACCTTGATCGTTATTTAAATTTATTACTGTTTTATTATTTGTGTTATTTGCTTTATCAACTCCTGGATTTTTTTTACCTTGTGCATCTCCTGTCAATTTTCCTTTTAAAAATTTATAATTAAATGCGTAAAATTTACGCTTGTTCAATCCAACTTCCTGTAGCATAAGTTTTTTATATATAGACTCATTTTCATTTAAAGAAATCAAAATTCTTAATATATTGTATGAAATAAGAGAAGAAACTGTTCTTAATTTTTGATCCCAATAATCATTTGGAACTAAATTAATAGAAAGAGAAAGCCTTATTAAAATTTGTACTAAATTTCTTGAAAAACTTGAATTAAAACAATTTTTTCTATTTATAAAAGTATTAAGAAGATTATAAGATTCCACAATAAACAGTTTAATTAATCTATAATGTCTAATAAAGGTACTCAATTCTAGTCCTAATAATAAAATATTTAGGTTTTTTAATATATTTTTATGCATAGGAGTTATGTTTGGTCCTATATCATCTGAATGCTCTGCAGCTTTCAGAAAGAAAATAGTTTTAGCATAATAAAGGAAAATAAATGCAATTCCTTCTAATTCAAATAGGCAGGTTGATTTTATCGCTTCATAATTTAGCTTATAAAATAGCATTAAGTTTGATTTATTATCATATTGGTAATCTCGAACTTGATTTTTTTCAGTAAAATAGGTGAATATATTTTTACCAATCTCTTTACAGATTTCATAATTTTTAGTTTCGAATGCAAATTTTGCAATAAAGTAAGAAATGAAACCTAAAGGAAGAGGGAAATAGTTCTCAACTTCTTTTGAAGTTTTACCGATTCCATTTATTAAAACATCTTCATTATCATATCCTCCATAAGCAAAAATATATTTTTCATTTGACTTAAGGTTTCTAATTGTAACAAAATCATATACTGAATGTATTATTCCTGCACCTGAAAGTTGTTTATTATGTAAAGCAACAATATTTGAACCATTACTCAATTGACCAAATATTGAAATTTTAGTTGTTATTTTATGAAAAGCATTTAATTCTGAGTTTTTAATTTTTACTATTGGGCAGATAAAAGTTGCAGTTTTTTGTGTTTTTGAAACTAAAATTGGTTCAGGAATTCTATCAACCTTTTCAATCATATTTTCATTGTACAATATATTAAATGGATAAAAACTTGACATGTTATGATTCTTATTTTTGTTATATTTTTCAAAAGCTTTTATATAAAAATAATTATTCTCATAATATTTAGCCCTCTCTTCTTCCTCTTTATAGCATTTTTGCAAATCATTAAATGCACTATTAAGCAAATATTTTTTGTCTTGTTTGTTCGATCTTGCTTCACCCATGGCAAGAGAAAATAAAGTTTTTAAATAAATATTTTTAGATATGTTGAAAAGCATTGTTTTTTCAAAGGAATTCATAAAAGGCTTATCTGGATCTAATTTTCCTGCTTCTTGTAAAGAAGATTTTAAAAAATCTATTGCTTGTTTTGTTTTTGTTGCTGTTTGTCCTTTGATTATTTCAAGTTTTTTTAAAGTTTTCTCAGAAAGCCCAGAATTTTTATATTTGTCTATTGTGTTTTGAACATTCTTCATTTGCAAACTTGAATTTCCATTTTGTGAATTATTTTTTGCGTTTGGATCATTACTAGAATTTCCTTCTAAGAACATTGCACTTTTTAAATAAAGACGATAATATTTTACAGATATTTCAACAAATAAACAATTTAGATTATTTTCAAATTCTGTAATATATTTCCTCAAATTTTCATTTTCTTTAATTAAATTATTTAATTCTTCAGCTGAGTTTCCTTGAGTATTTTGAATATTACTTGTATTAGTTAAATTAGCATCCAATTTTTCCTTGTATTCTTTTTCCAAGAAATTAACTTCAAATTCTTCTTCAGCCTCTTCCGCAGAATTCATTTTTGAAACTTTGTTAATTGTTCTATATTGCTTTCTCCTTTTGAAATTTATATCTTTAATCATTTTTTCATAGGTTTCACTAGTTTCACATAATTTTTTAATACGAATATTATCACAAGTAAAAGTTGTAAATGTATGTTTGTTCTCCTGGGAGTTCATTCCAAATTTAAATTCATTTTCTCGGTAATCATTTATATAATCCAAGCTTTTTTTTAAAATATTCAATCCTGTTGAAATATTTTCTGTTTTTTCTAAATAATCTGCAAGTCTACTGGATATAAAAGAAAAAAGGATAGGATCTTTAATATTTATATTGGATAAAACACAATTAATATTATAGAGAGAGGAACATATAAACTTTTGTATTGCCATAATCTTATCAAATATTGCATTTCTTTCAGATTCATCTAACTCATTTTCCATTTCATAAAAATGATCTATTCTCATTGTTAAATCTTTCAAATATTTTTTCCATATCAAAATGCAAATATCGTATAAAAAATTTCTTCTTTCATTTAAAAAATAAAAACCCAAAGGACCTTGAATAGCACTGAATAATGAATTGCAAAGAGTATCTAATTTTTCTATATTAAAGTTTAAATTTAAAAATTTGTCAGCAAATAGACCCATAAATCCATTACTAGTGAATGATGGACTTTCTAGATTAGAATTTTTGGTTTTATTACCAGCTGATTCATTTGAAGAAATATTATTACTAGTGCTTCCTAATTCTTTGAATGATTGATTCTGGAAATTTTCGATGAAAGTATTTTCCAATTCATAAACACCTTTTATTATTTCAGCCTCTCTTTCAATAATGTAATGTACTTCATCTGTTTGATAGCAAATATTTATGTAATTGTGAGAAAAATTAAAGCTATCTCTTTTTCTCAATTCTTGAGTTGAGTCAAAATTAAAATTTTTTAAACTATTCAAAGTTTTAGAATTACTATTGAAGTCATCATTATTTTCTTCAGTAAAACTCTGTTTTTTTTTCAAAATACTTAATTCAGTTTCATTTTTTTTATAATTTACCAATGACTCAATAAAAGGAGAATTGCTTATGAGAGGCAAAATATTTGTAAGTGCTTTTAGTTTTTCTTCTTCATTTGATAAAGCATTATTTGTTTTTTTATATACTAAATATGGAGTTGTTTTATTTGCTTCACTGAGTATTTTTAAAGTTATATCTTTTTCATTAAAATCTGCATTAGAATCTGGGTTTTCATAAGGATCTTTTTCATATAAATTATCCTCAAAAGTTCTTATAGGTATTGCAACTGCTCTTTCATTTTCTTCAATTTGACTCCTAATTTTTTTATCATTTGAAAAAACAATTCTAAATCCGATTATTGCTTTAGCTGGATTATGTGATTTTCTAACAAGCAAATAAACATAGGAATGTTCTAAATTTTCTATTTTATCGAATTGAGGATCGTTTTGATTATCTTCATCTGTATTTTTTTTATTTTTATTCCCTTTATCTTTCCCGCCAGCAGATTTATCCTTCCCACCTTTAACTATGTTATCTTTATTTGCATTATTTGGCATCATATTAAACTTTCCTTCTTCTCTGAGTTTTCTAATTTGGCGCATATAATTATTAATATTTAAATCTAGTGGAACTTTTTCATATTTATTTGGAATGTTTGAATATTTTATATTAGAAACTTGGATATCTATCTCAGAGAGATAAGGATTTTCAACTCTACGATATTTAATTCTTATCAATAACGAATCAATAACATCCTGATATTCTTTCCACATTTTCATATCATATAAATGTTTAAGGAATTCGCAATGAATTTCTATTGGTACTGCTTTTGAAGAATTTTTCCAGTTCTTTACCATATTTTGATCTTTTTGATTATATTCATCTAAAATATTTTGGTAATCTTTTACATTTTTTGTTACACGATCTAATTTTTCTGGTTCTCTTTTTTTCTTTTCCAAATACTCGATTAAACCATTTTTTATAGATAAAAGATCAATTTTTGTTAGCTCAAACATATAGGATAAAATGTTTTGTTTTTGAACTGAGAAAGATGATTTTATTCCATCATGATTTATTATAGAAGAATTTTTAGATGATAGAGATAAATTATTGATTATAAGTAAAAGACGGTTATACTTGTCTTCTGGAAAAGGAAAATATTCTTCTATTTTCTTTTTCCACAAATCAACTTGATAATTGTTTGACTAATTTTTTAATAAAAAATTAATCAAAAAGATTCAAAATCTTTAAATGTTTATTAAAAATAATTCTTTTTTTTAATATTAATAAAAATACAATAATAAAAAACAAAGGATAAAAATTATTTTTTACATATAATCCATATTTTAATTCCAAAGTTCTTAAAATCCTTATAGTATTATCAATTGGAATCTTAATATATTCCGGTAACTGTCCTTCTTGTTCTTCAATTGATTTTAATTCATTTACTTTTGTTTGGGCCAAAGTTATAGTTTTATAAGCAGCTTTATAAGCATTACAGTCATCATAACAGCTCGCTAATTCTACATATAATTTACATCTCCAAGCTAAATATTTATAATTGGATAAAACCACATTGGCTTCAAAATTTGTTAAAATCCAGATTAAATAGTGAATAGCATGCTTGGAGAATCCGAATTGTCTAAATTTATGAGAATAATTAAATATAAAAATAGACACATTAAATATCAGAAAATATAATTTTTCTCTCAGCACTGGATCGAAATTTTTAAAAATTTCAAATTCTTTTTTAATTTTCTCAAAGTAGATTTTAATACAATTCACTGTATCAACCCGAGTTATTTCTGGATCATTTATAATTTCTTTGCTCAAATTTTTTTCAATTTTTTCAATGGCAATTCTCAAATTATTTTCAATATCTAAAATTTCACCAAGTTTTTGGTTAATTATCTCTATTTCACCTTTCTTTTTTGATGGATCATCAATTATTTCTGCTTTATCAACAAGATCATTTTTCTTTTGTTGTTTCATTTTTAATTATTAAAATAAATAAATTATTTAATATTAAAAAAAACATTATAGCTTAATATCAAATTGATTAATTTGAAAATAAAATACATTTATTCTATAAGTATAAAATTCTTATCAATTTTTTTAATTGATTATAATTTTTTTCAATAAAATTCAATCGTAATCCATAAATTAAGAATTAATTACTATTAATATAAAATAATATAATTCCAATTTTTTGATATATGGATCTTTCGATTGTTTAGTGTTTTTTTGTTTTTTATTTCACTGATTCAAACAATTTCTTAATTTTTAGAAGTTTATCTCTAGAATCAATATAAAATTCTTTTTCCGAGTCATAATTGAGCATTTGTAATCCATTCAAGTTTAAAAGTGGAACTATCATAGTTCAGAATTAGATTTCATAATGAAAATAAAATTATTTTATTATTCTAAAAATAAAAATTTACTAGTTTCATTGAAATTGGTCAAATTAAATTTTTTAAAATCAAAATTCATTTCAGAAGTAAATTCAGCGATATTTAAATTTTCTTTAATTTGTACATTTTTGCTTTCTTCTCCTAGAAATAATTATTTATAGATGTTAAAATACCATAAAAGGTGCTTTGTTTACTATTATTATATGATTCTATATTAATTTTGTCAATAAAACATGAATCACAGTTTTTTTGTTGAATAGATTTAGTATATTTTTTTGATATATGATGTTTCAACTTTTTTTAAATAAAAAATTATTCAATTAAATTTTTGTAAGGTTACAGCCCAAATCATTATATCATCATTGAATTTATCTATTAAAGGATTATTGTGTAATACTTCAACTACAATTTTATTAGGAGTGTTATCTTGATTATTTGAATCACCTAAACGTATTTTTTAAATTAAATCATAATAATAGAGAATTTACCAAAGCAACACAAAGATGTCGCATAAAGAAGGAAAGATGACATAGTTTATATATTTTAAATTTCAATATTTTTTGAAATCTAAAATTTTTCATTCTATTAAAACCATCTGTATAAAAAGATTTTTATTCATTTAGAAATAAAAATAAGCAGTTAATTAAAATATTAGTTAGCGATTTTAATATTTAATCAAAAGAAAAAGAATCTTTATAAAAAACTGAAGGTCTTTTTATATATATCACAAAAAAAAATTCCAGATTTTTATTAAAAAATTATAAATAATTAATTATAATTTATGTTTAAATATATTTATTATAAATGAAAATTAAAATTAAACAATAATGCTTATAGTATATAAGGCAAAATAGAACTTAATTAAAAAAGATTATGAATGAAAATTGGGGATTGGGGATTGGGGATTG
>Ga0194116_10005721_pt1 | contig 13555 bp, 14 predicted proteins | sample TA2MahsurfametaG_4_FD_148617 | JGI IMG/M metagenome (GOLD analysis project Ga0194116, IMG submission 148617) | Freshwater microbial communities from Lake Tanganyika, Tanzania - TA2015008 Mahale S9 surface | ecosystem: Environmental > Aquatic > Freshwater > Lake | place: Tanzania: Lake... | reverse complement strand
AGTGTAATAAAATGAACTTATAGAGACTGGAGAAAACGACGATGATTTGTCGAGACTACAGACAACATCTCTGCGAAAGTCCTTGGATTATCAAATCCAGCAGATTTAGGTATCAGAGATTGAATTTGTACAATATTTCTAAGCTTAGGGATATACTCTTTTCGTGCATCAAGTTAATAAGCCTTGGGGAGAAGAGTTCCGGGTTGAAATGAATAGTAGTGTTGCCTTAACATATATGGTTGTCGGACCAAGCCAGTCGACTTCACTCCATTGCCACCCAATAAAGACGACATCAATGCTTTGCCTTGAGGGAAGTGGGACAATAGAATTTTTCAATTCTAACTATGAGTTGGAGCCTGGAAAAGGATTCACTATAAGAAACGGCCTTTTCCATCGAATAATTAATAAGTTGGGAAGTGAGCCTTTGAGGCTTTTGGAATTTGAAAATCCAATAGACAAAAACGATTTAGTGCGTTTCTCGGACAATTATGGTAGGGAAGAAAGTCCTTACGAAGAGTATTCAAACAATCCAAGGTCAGAAGAGTTGCTATTGAAAATAGTGAATTTAGTGAAATTAGGAGGAGTGGTCGCAGGAAAGGATTGGGAGGCAGAAATGTATTTCAGTCTCAGTAGTATTGTGTTTCAAGAGGGGAATACTTACGTGGTAATTAGTGGAAATATGTTCGACGTGAAGACTGCAAAATTAGTCTTGCGGCAGGCAGATTGCATTAGTGATAAAACTCTCCAAAAACTTATGGGGAGGTTTGAGCCCTCTAGTGACTTAACACTTTTGTGTATAAGATCCAGTGTTGAGGGTTGGAAATGAATGAATTTCAAAAGCTTGAAATTTTCCGGAAATCTCACTTTATTAGAAATTTCGAGTTAGGAATCGCGAGTCTCCACAGTGCCGGCAAAATCAATGTTCCAATTTATCTAGGTATTGGCCAAGAGTCTATCGCAGCAACTCTGTCTGTATTTTTTGGCGAGAGATCTATTCCAATTTTCGCTCAACATCGAGCACATTCTTATTTTATTGCCTTTGGTGGAGACTCTTTGGACCTAAAGAATCAAATCATTTCTAATCCAGAAACATGGAATCTTGGTTCCGGGGGATCTGCCTCGATTTCAGATAAATCAATAAGGATGTTTGGACATAGCGGTTTAATGGGAGATCAAGTCCCAATAGCAGTTGGATACGCGATGCGGAAAGGCGAACGTGTTCTTAGTGTTGTCGGCGACGCATCTGTCGAGGAAGATTATGTTCTTGCATCGCTTGCCTTCGCTGGATCCAATTCTATCCCACTTCTACTGATTTGTGAAGATAACGACTTGTCAATTCTGACACCAAAGAAGGTGCGCAGAACCTGGAGAGTCGAAAATGTTGCCAGGGCCTTTGATTGTCAAGCCGCAGATATAACAGACAATCCAGAAGAAATTTGGTCGAGACTAATTGACTGGAATCAAAGTTCCTGTCTAGTGCTTAACATTAGGACAACAAGACATCTGTGGCACGCCGGTTCTGGTCGGGATTCTGAAAATCCTGCCGATACGCTATCGGAATTTCGAGACTCACTACTTTCCGTAGGTCTAGAGAATCAAGTGCTTGACATTGAACAGAAGAACAACAAAGTAATTGAGGCGTTATGGAATTAGACTTAGCTTCTGAAATAAGAAGACGAACTGAAGAACTGATTTATCAAAGAGATGCAGTAGTGATGGGACAATGCTTAAGTGCAGTTGGTTGGGTTGGAGGAACAGTTCCGGAACTACCTAACCATCCAAACATCATAGAATTATCGATGGCTGATGTTGCCGGGGGTGGTTTTGCTGTGGGAGCCGCTCTTGATGATGAAAGACCCGTAGTTTATATAGTTCGCTATCAGGGGTTTCTCTGGTACAACGCAATCTCCATTGTGAATTATGCAGCAAAGTCATTTGAACTCTTTGGTGTTCCATGCCCATTATTGATTCGGGCGATAGCAATGGAAGGATCTATTGGTCCGGTAGCTGGAAACTATCATTTATCTTTGTTGCTTCGAATGCCAGGGGTGAATGTCTTTGCCCCCATGACAAAGAATGAATGGAATTTTGCCCTAGATTTTCACTTTAATGATTACAAGCGACCAACAGTTATTGGCGAGCACCGTCTCGCGTTTCCTCTCAAAGAAGAGTTGGTTAATTATCATGGTAAGAAAAGTAGGATAACAATACTTGCTGTTGGATCCGCGAGGCTAAGTGCCTCAAAGGCTTTTCAAATGTTTCAAAAGGAAGGAGTCAAGGTCGACTTATTTCATCTATTTAAACTTCAACCTTTAATATGGCCAGATGGCTTGGTAGAATCTATTGCAGTGACAGGAAAATGCCTCATCGTAGATTCAGACTATGCAAACTGGGGCCCTTCGGAGAATCTGGGCTTTAAGTTGAGTAAAGTTCTAAAGTGCAGAATTCAAGTTCTGGGTTTACCGAGAAGAAGTGCTGGGTTTTCGACAATTACTGATAACCTCTCGCCTTCGCCACAACAAATAGTTGAAGCTGCAAGAGAGCTATTAACTTGATGTTTTAGCCAGCAAGAGAAAGGGTCAAGATTGTCAAAGCCTCTAGCAATATTGATAACTTGGAATGGTTTCCAGGATCAAGAATTAGTTTACCCATATTACCGACTTATCGGAGCAGGCTACGATTGCAAAATAATCGCAGACTCGCGAGATTCTAAGGGAAGGATTTACGGCATCTTAGGCGTGAATATGCCCTGTCAAGTTTTGTTGAAAGATTTTCTTGAAGATTCGTCCACTTACCTAGAGGAAGGCAAATTGTTGGTTATCCCAGGTGGCGTAAAAGCTCTCGAAAAGTTAAGGCAAGAAGTCAAAGTAATTGAGTTTGTTAGAAAATGGAACGATTTAGGCAAAGTAATTTCCTCAACGTGCCATGGAGCGCAAATACTTATTTCCGCTGGAGTCACAAAAGGCAGAGCAATTGCGGGTTACTATTCTATAAAGGACGACATTGAAAATTCTGGAGCAAAATATTCTGCTGATCCTGTGGTCTGTGATGGAAACATCGTTTCTTCTCCCCATTATGACTTTATGGGAGAGTGGATGGAGGCTTCCCTCAAAACCGTGTCGGCTTTGAAAGTAAAATAGGACTAATGGAAAGTAGTTTCCCGCCGGGTTTTGAAAATGAAGCCAAAAATCTTGCAATTGATTTCGATGGCGTCATTCATAACGATGATAAAGGATTCTACGATGGAACTTGTTATGGACTTCCTGTCCCTGGTTCAATAGAAGCGATTATGAGTCTTTCGCAAACATTCCGAATAATAATTTTTACTGCGAAAGCAAAACCATCCAGACCATTAGTTGATGGAAAGACTGGAACACAGCTTGTATGGGAGTGGCTTGATAGGTATGGAATTGCAAGTTATGTTGCGGAAGTAACAGCTGAAAAGCCCCGCGCCCTCCTTTATATTGATGACCATGCCCTATCTTTCAGTAACTGGGATGAGACTTTGCAGAGTCCAGTTTTAAATTCATTAAGAAAGGGCTCAAATGTCACTTGATATTCTTTTTGTGAATGCCGACTCATCAGCAATTGCATATCAAGGTCTTGCAGATAATTTCTCTGCGATTGAGCCACCGACTTGGTCTCTGCTTCTAGCGGAAGCCTTGCGATCAAAAGGTTCTGAGGTTGCCATTCTGGATTGCGTAGCGGAAGGGCTTTCACACGAAACGGCAGTCGAACGGATAACTAGTTTGAAGCCTCGTTTGGTGGTTTTTGTCGTCTATGGACAAAATCCAAATTCTGGTACTACGAATATGATTGGAAACGTTGAATGTTGTGATTTGCTCAAGAAGGCGGCACCCGAGATGAAGACGTGTTTTGTCGGCTCTCACACGAGTGCGCTTCCCAAAGAAGTATTAAGTAGAGCTTCTATCGACTTCGTTCTGATTAACGAAGGGGTATACGCTCTAGTAAATCTGATTAGCACAGATTTAAAAAGTGGGCTTAGGAAAGTAAAAGGAATTGGTTTTAAGGAAGATGGAAGACTAATCATTAATGAACCTGAGAGAGTTGTGCCCACAGATAGGATGGACCTGGACTTACCTGGATACGCATGGGATTTGTTACCAATGCGAGTTAAGCCTTTTGATTTATATAGGTCGCACTTCTGGCATGCTGGCTACGATGAAACAAAGCGATCACCTTTTGCCGCTATTTATACATCTTTAGGATGTAGGTACAAGTGTGACTTCTGTATGATAAATATTGTAAACAGAGAAGACAATGCTGATGATATTGTGGCAGCGAATTCTGCAAAAATGAGATACTGGTCGCCTGGCTTTGTTTATCGACAACTTCAGAAACTAGCTGATTTTGGAGTAAATCGCATTCGATTATCAGATGAAATGTTTTTCCTAGATCAACGATATTTTGAACCCTTGTTGAATAGAGTAGTCGAGACAAATATGGATTTGCATATGTGGTCCTACACGCGCGTAGATACCGTAAGGGAGCGCTATCTTGAACTATTTCGCAAAGCAGGAATTGAATGGCTTGGTGTTGGGATAGAGGCAGGTAACAGGGAAATTAGGAGAGAAGTCTCTAAAGGGACTTTTAAAGTTGATGACATATCAAGTGTTGTTCGCCTAATGCAGAATTACGATATAAACGTCGGTGCAAACTACATCTTTGGCTTTCCAGAGGACACAATGGATTCCATGAATCAAACACTGGAACTTGCTCTCGAGTTGTGCACGGAATTTGCAAATTTTTATCCTTGCCAAGCGCTTCCTGGCAGCACACTGTATAGAACGGCAAAACAGAATGGTTGGGAACTTCCTACAAATTATGCTGGCTATGCATTTCTGTCATATGAATCACTACCATTACGGACCAAATATTTGACGGCGGCGGAAGTATTGCGGTTTAGAGATGAAGCATGGCAAAGGTATTTTAATTATGAACCGTATCTTGACCTCGTAGAACGAAGATTTGGGCAAACTCAAAGAAACAACGTAGTAAAGTTATCTGAGATTAGACTAAAGAGAAAAATTCTTGGAGACTAGACGTCAATTCTTAAAGTGTCTGTCTCAATAATCCAATTGGGCTTCAATGGGGAACACGCTTCCGAGAATTAAGTGCTTCAAGCCCAAAAGACAAAAATTCCTTAGTCGACATAATTTAAGACCGTATTATGGAGAAAACCCAAGAGTTTGATTAGACCTCGTACTTTCAGTTTGATAAAAGATCAGCATTCAGCGCATTGGTGCTGTATTTAACAAATCACAAAGCCATAAGATTTTGTCTTGAGTCAAGTCTGGGTAATTCCCGATATACCAACCAAAGTGATGAACATGGTCTGCTCTTGGAAGTGATTCCGGATAAGGTGCAATACCCAGTTTTTTCAAATAAGGCTGCCGGACTTGGTTCCCGCCACCGGAGAGACCTCGCCGGAACTCAATCCCATTAACTCGCAGAGTCATTTCAACCAAATCCCGCAAAGGCACTGATTTGCTTCGAAGCACCAGCGTGAAGGCGTAATTGCTATTACCTTTGGTAAGAAATTCGACTTGGAAAAGTTCCTTATCTAATCCTGATAGAAACAATTCTAGATTCTTGCGACGTTTAACAACATTGGAGTCAAGCCTCTTAAGTTGTGATAGACCCAGAATTCCATTCAACTCAGTTGGTCGCATATTATGGGAGTAGTGAGCAAAAATAAAATCAGGGTTTAAGTCGGGATATCGCTCGGCAAACCGCATCTTTGTACTGGAGTCCAAACTTTCTCGTACTAGACCGTGCGAGCGCAACATTCTCAACAGGTCATAGAGTTCCTGGTCATTAGTACACACCATACCGCCCTCAATGGTGGTCATATGATGCGCATAGTAAAATGAGAAGTTTGATGCCCAACCAAAACTTCCCAATTTTCTTTCATTATGAGTAGCGCCATGAGACTCACATACATCTTCTATCAGACGAATATTCTGAGATCGAAGCTCTGACAAAAGCCTATCCGTGAGGCCGTTATAACCCAAAATATGGGTGAGAAAAACAGCTTTAGTCTTGGGAGTAATTGCTTCCAAAACCAACCCAGTATCGAGTGCTAAGCTTTCCGCATCAATATCAACGAATATTGGCATAAAACCCGCATGAAGAACTGATGCAATATCAGAGACCCAAGTGAGAGGCGGCACAATTACTTCACCTGTTCCAACCGATTCTCTCAATGCCAGCATCGTTAGATCATTAGCGGATGACCCAGAATTCACCATTATGGAGTGATTGACACCCAACCACTGGCTCCATGAATCTTCAAATTCCCTTACTTTCGGACCATGAGTTAGTTTTGGGTCATCTTGACGAAGATAATCTATTAAGAGATTAAGATCTTCACGTTCTATGTTGTTCTGCATTAGTGGCCAAGTAATTTCAGATTCAAATCTGATTAATTCAGATGCACTCCAATTATCCATATCTCCAGCCTCAGCCATTGTCCAGCCCGCGATAGATTATTGAAGTTCCATCATGACATATCTTTATCGGAACTGCAGTAACGGTACCCATCCTACTCAAAAACTCTTCACGCTCACCCTTCTTTATCCAATACAAAAAGAATCCCCCTCCACCAGCGCCTAGAATCTTTCCGCCTAATGCACCGGCCTTCTTCCCTCTCTTGTACCAAGTATCCAATAAATCATTTGTCGAGAGTGGATTCAGCAATGTCTTCAAATTCCAACTTTCATCTAGCATTTCACCAATTAAATCAAGGTCTCCAGAGGAACTAAGTATCGAATGACACTCTGAAGCTAAAGTCATCATCCGACGCATAGATTCATTTGAAACTTTACGCTCAAGATTTTGGAGAAGACGAAGGGTCACATCTGTGCTATTTCTATGAACTCCCGTGAAAATTAACACCATACGGGAAGATAGGTCTAATTCATCATATGGCTTCATCTTTATAGGCATAGCCTGCCAATTACCATCGGAATTAAATTCGATTCTGTTGATTCCACCAATTGAGCAAGCAATCTGATCTTGCCAGCCTACATTCTCTTTTAGAACTTCTTGTTCCATTTCTATTGCAAAATCTGCTAGGGCGCTGCGGGAAACAGACTGCCTTCGTAGCGCAAGTAAGGATTGAATCATCCCTACGACGAATGCTGAACTCGAGCCGATGCCGCTCCTTGCGGGTAAATCGCCATCATGGTGGATTTCAAGGTAGCAATCCTTGGCGTATCTTAAGATGCATTCGCGGACAACTGGATGTCGAATCTCTTCAATACTTTTCACAGTTTCAACTTGGGAGTATGCAACTCTATATTTATGTTCAAAGAATGGAGGTAAAGTGCGAGTAGTGATGTAGCAGAATTTATCGATTGCAAAAGAAACAACTAGTCCACCATTTTTCTTGAACCAAATGGGGTGATCTGTTCCGCCGCCAAAAAGTGAAATGCGAAAAGGGGTTCTAGTTATAATCATCTATATATTGGTAAACAGACGTTGATCAAACATTTTGAGCCCCCTGATTAACTCCTGAATTCCAATCTGAAGCGACACTTGGGGTTTGAATCCTTTACTCTCAATTTTCTGGTTAGACACTACATAATTTCGTTGGTCAGGATCTTTACCGAATTCTTCCTCGGTAAATATGAAGTCAGGTACAAGTGCCTTAATTTCTGTGCACAATTCCACCTTTGAGATATTTGCCGAAGAGAGACCAACATTAAATATCTGACCTCTGAAGTTAGTTGGCGTCTCTATTGCAAGCATGAAGGCTTGAACAACATCTAAAAGATGAATGTAATTACGTCTGAAGTGTCCTTCAAAAACTACCAGAAACCCATCGGTCAACGCTCTATAGGTAAAATTATTAACTAGTAAGTCAAGCCTCATTCTGGGTGAGATACCGAAAACTGTTGCCAATCGGAAGCTAGTAGCGTTTGGGTGTTCCATTAACTGCTTTTCAACCTCTACCTTATCCTTGGCATATAGTGATAAAGGATTCAGAGGCGACTCCTCATCACAAAAACTATTCATACCTCCACTGCCATACGCGCTATTGGTTGTCGGCATAATTATCTGTTGTTCGTTACTTAACTGGTTAATGAGCCAAAGCACAGAGTCACGATTTATCGACTTGGCTGCAAAAGGGTCTTTGTCACAGGCAGGTGCACCAACTATAGCCGCCAGTGGAATCACAAGATCACTCTTCTTGATTAACTCTTTCATCAAAATTTCATCACGCACATCACCAATCACAACTTCAAATCCTGGGTGGCGAACTAGATGGGCGAGGCTTGTTTGTCGATACATAAAATTATCAAGCACTAGAACATGATGACCCCTTGAGAGAAGCTCTTGTGATAATATAGAGCCAATATATCCAGCTCCTCCAGTAACCAGTATTTTCAAGACTGGGCCCGTTTCATTATTGAGTTCTCTACTAATTCAACAACAATATGATATGCGATTACGTGGCATTGTTGAATATATTGAGTATTCTGTGAGGGGACAGCGATTGAAAAGTCAGATATATTTTCAAGTGTTGAGTCAACTCGTGTCAATGAAAAAATTTTCATTCCTATTTTCTTGGCACTCTCTGCAGCAAGTAAACAATTAGAAGATTCGCCACTTGTTGATATAACAATCAGGCCATCCCCTGACGTACCTAAACCTTCAACCTGCCTACGAAACACTAGATTGAACTCAAAATCATTTGCAATTGCTGTCATGATTGATGAGTCCGTTGAAAGTGAGAGGACGGGTAGAGACTTTCTTTTCAGACCCACGCCAAAAGAGCTGACAAATTCGGCTGCCAAGTGCTGCGCATCCGCAGCACTACCACCATTACCACAAATGAGCACCTTATGGTTTCCATCGAATATTTCTAGGAGTTCTTTTGCGAATCGATCAATTTGCGATACACAAGTGTTATGGAATTCATTCAATGTCACTTTAAACTCTGAAATACGTTTTTCTATTGTTGTATCCACCCACGGATAATACAACACTTGTTACTCTAATCCTTTTTTCTAGTTATCTGTAGTGAAAGAATATTGTTTGTCAACTCTTTTTGATATCAAATTTGAGGGGTAGCGCCATAGAAAGATGCGAGACGGGGCATGAGTAAACTTAATAACATAAGTGATGGGAAAGTTTAATTTGCGACAGTCTGCTGACTACCCAAAGACCCAGTATCGAAGCATCAATTACTCAGCTAATGTTTTTCTATGTGGCTTTGCACAACTTCTAATATTTTATCGAATTTGCTCACTACATGATCAGCAGATGTTAGTGACTCGTCTTTATAGTTCTGTCGAACTAGAATAGTCCGCATCCCAAGATTCTTCCCAAACATTATGTCGCTCTCAGAATCCCCGGCCACATAGCTTAGTTTACATTCAATTTCTAGTTTGGGTATGAGATTAAGCAAAAGTCCTGGTTTGGGTTTTCTACAAGGACAGTCATCTTCAGGAACATGTGGGCAAACCTGCACAAAATCAATTTCAACCCCAGACGAATTACGTATCGCACTTACAATCCTGGCGTTTATGGTTTTAACGGTCTCTTGAGACGCTAACTTACGTGCAATTACAGATTGATTTGTTACTATTCCAAATCGGAAACCTAATGCTTTCAAACTAGTCAAAGTCTCGAATACACCCGACTGAAATCTAACCTCCGACCAATCAGAAAGATAGGGTACATACTCAATCAACGTTCCATCTCGATCAAACACAACATATCGGTTAGTCATCAGAGGTCAGGGCTACCTTCCATCATTGGCTTAAACTCTTGATGACTCAGACCAATCTTCAGCGAGTTAATCCAACCTGGGTACTTGGCGTGCCCATGAGAACTCGGCCATATTACAACACCACGATTCAATAATCCTGCTAAGTAAGAGAGAGAAGACTTTGACTGAATAAGTACTCTGCAGTTACACATATCCAAGAAAGCCTGCATGAATTCCGAACAATATTGTATTTCGACACGCGTATTCTTCGGGAATCTAACCCTTTCTTCTAGATTGATGCCTGGTAAATCTAATCCATTTGATTGTGCTTCGACTCCGGAGAATTGCAAAACCCAATCGGAGGTCTGTGGTTTGTGAGGTCTAAAATTAATGTCAACCGGAGATAAGTCTGTGTGCACTATGACATTAAACTCCCTATCCTTAAAAAACTTTTTTCTAACCACCTCTAACGCGGCGCTGTAATATTTGTAGGGCAAGTGTCTAGGTCTGAAAGTTGCAGGGTCCGAATACAAATAGCCGTAACCTCTTCTTACATGAACCACGGTTGTGTCATTCTGAAACAACAATCGGCTTTGCAATCTACGCAGATACCTTATGCCGAACATATAAATCAAAGGGTTCCGATCGGTAATCTTGAAAGGTAAGAGTAGGCGCAACAACACCACTTTTCGCGAGAATAAATATCTTGCCTTCAGTTTAAGCAGAGGTAAAAATTTAATCTCTCTCATTACGAGAACCTGATTCACTTTAGGATTGAAAATTCTTGAGGGAAATGAGAAAAAATTGTTTACTTCACGTAATAGGTCTGTCTCATCACTATCATTTTTCAAGCGATGGGAGTATTCTTCAGCAAAACTGACAATGGGGGAGTGTTGGTACCCAATGCCAAGGACTTTTGCGATAGAAAAAATACCTAGGAGTCTAAGCGCTTGTGAACCTAATCCATCTTGCATTGTTTCATTATCGTAAGTGATTAGAAGAGGCATAAGTCCACGGCCCGCTCTCTCAATTGGATACAGAGATAAAGAATAACATTCATACGTCCAAACTCTAAGTGTTGCGGTATTTATAATGCAGGTAGCTCTGCAGTTTGGCTATTATCAGCCCCACTGACATGCAGGTAGCCATAAGAAGCCTATCTAATTTCTGGAACAAAATGAGCTGTTCATGATTTGGCGTTTGTAATGTCCCAGAGATTTGTCAGACAATCTATATGCTGGGTTAAGAGGGAAAATCAACCCAAGGAGTGCTTATGGAAAAGTATTTACACCAGCGCATTCTACTTGTTGGAATTGGTGGCGCAGCATGGTGGATAATGCAGGGTTTTCAGCGTTGCAGCATTGCAATTGAGGGATTCATAGTTACAGATCCAATCTACGAAACCGAGGTATTTTGTTGTGGTTTACCTTTGTATAAAGCCGAGAGTTGGAGTGATTTGCCTGACGAGAAATCTAATTACGCGGTCGTAATTGGGATTATGAATCCAGGAATAGATATCGGAAAAATTAAAGAAGATCTTCAGAGACAGGGTTGGACAAACGTTCAAACTTTTTCTGAGTTCGCTCGAAAGCTGAAAGACGAGTTTAAAATCAATTGTTGCATGCTAGAAGATTTAAATAGGAATTTTGACGAGGAACAGATACAAAATGTTTATAAATTGTTTTTGGATGCTCATAGCAAGAGTGTGTTTAAAGAGTTCATTAATTATTGTTCGGATTTGGTGGAAACCTCTGATGAATTGATTGATCCCGTTCCCTACTACCCTGCTTCGTTACCGAGGTGGCAAAAAGATTTGAGAATCGTCGACTGCGGATCCTATGATGGCGAGGCTATAAAGGATGCCATCAAAAGCGATTACTCTATTGATTTAGCGATGTGTTTAGAGCCAGACCCTTCCAATTATGAAAAACTCATTTCGAAGCTTCGTGATATAGAAAACATTATTTGTTTGCCACTTGCTGTTAGTGACCAAGTAGAAGGAATTAGATTCAATGCTCGAGGAACCACAGGAAGTAGGATAGATAAGGAGAATCTGGGTCGATTTGTTCAGAGTGTTACCCTGGACTGTCTCCTTCCTAACGCAAAAATGAATCTCATTAAGATGGACATAGAGGGCGCAGAATTTCCCGCCCTACTTGGAGCTAGAGACTTTATTGCTAAGTCGCGGCCGGGCTTAGCTATTTCTGTTTACCACCTTTCAGGTGATCTAATAAGGATTCCACAACTACTTTTTGAATTGCTTGGGGATTCCTATGATTACTACCTCAGACGACACAGTAGAACCATTGCCGATACTATTTTCTACGCGGTCCCTAGGGAAATTCAGTAGCGGTGAGCACGAAAACACCTCTTTTCTCCAGAAAAATTAACAACGTTTACGAAAAAGAAAATCATAAAAAAGAACGAAAGGGGAGAATTCGGTGCAAAAGCGATTAGTCGTTCTGACTTCCTATATGAGGCCAGAGATGACGAAGAGATCAATCGAGAAAATTTCTAATTGGAAAAAACTAAAGAAACTTATAGTAGTTATAGATGGTTTGCGTCAGGGTGCGACATATGAAGAGGATTTATGGCGTAAACAGACGATCTCAATTGTAGAATCGTTTAGTTCTAAATTAAACATTGAACTGTGGGTATATTCAAACAACATAGGAATAACCGAACACACACTTAGACTACAGAAGAGGTCATTGGAGTTAGATCAATTTCCAATCTTGCTTGAAGAAGATATTGATCTTGACTTAGACTCTTTTGACTCCTTGGAATATGGGGCAGGCTTCAATTCTAGTATTGCCACCCTTAGGTCTGGGTATTCGCACTTTAATCATCCAAATGTGAGTGATTTAAACTTCAAAGGGAACCTTTTTCTTCCGATGTGGGGCCTCTCATACAACTCTAAGTTTGTTGAACTAGCCGAGAAGACTTGGATGGATAAGAAATATGATCCTAGAGTCGTCAAAAACACGTTGGCGAAAGTGTTATTTACTTCCCACAGAACCCCGCTATCTTTTCGAAGACGTGTAGAGAAATACTGGATGGAGTATATGAGTTGGGCATTTATGAATACTAATAGATGGGATGCCCTTGTGAACTATTCTCTATGGACGCAAGACCTATTTAGTAGCAGCGCAATAAATAGAGTTGCCAATGATATGAGCTTCATGGATGTCCGAGGAATGAATCAAAGGATAGAGCCAAGACCTACACCTAATCACACGTTGGATGCGGTAACTGTGGGAGAAACTACATTTTGTTATGGATGTGAAGTTATGGGGAGTCGGATTCTACCCACTTTCAGAGCGAGGCTGCTGCACTCAATAAATTACAGATTGTCAAAGCAGAAATAGTTATAACGTCATGCTAGGCGAGTGAGTGCTGTACTATCCAATTGTGCAAAGAGACTCTATGCGAAATTTGCAAATCCGACTCCTTGATCAATGCTTTAAGTATGGAAAGACGCACCTTGGCAGCAGTTTTTCTTCACTCTCAGCAATTGTTGAAATCTATGAAAAAATGATAAGCGATGATGTTTTTATTCTGTCAAACGGTCATGCAGCTAGTGCACTATATGTGGTCTTAGAAAAATTTAAGGGAATAGACTCATCGAGACTTTTCGAATCTATGGGGGATCACCCGAAGAGAGACTTGGCAGCGCACATACACTGTTCTACAGGGAGCCTTGGCATGGGAATAACGGTAGCCGTCGGAATGGCCATGGCTAACGAGAAGAAACAGGTGTACTGTCTTGTTTCTGATGGTGAGTGCGCAGAGGGATCGGTATGGGAAGCTTTAAGA
>Ga0194116_10005720_pt1 | contig 13555 bp, 15 predicted proteins | sample TA2MahsurfametaG_4_FD_148617 | JGI IMG/M metagenome (GOLD analysis project Ga0194116, IMG submission 148617) | Freshwater microbial communities from Lake Tanganyika, Tanzania - TA2015008 Mahale S9 surface | ecosystem: Environmental > Aquatic > Freshwater > Lake | place: Tanzania: Lake... | reverse complement strand
TGCTGGCGGACAAGCTGGCGTTGAAAGAGCGCTGGAGAAATACCAGGTAGAGTTGTTAAGAGGGATGAAACTGATGGGCTGCACTCAAATCAGCGACCTACAAAGAGGCAACCTAAGATTTAGAAACCTGGTTTGAACGGACGTTAGATGTGGGCATTTTTGGGCTCTCGTACTACGCGCGAACGCAACGCGCGCGGCGTAGGCATCACCGTTTGTAGATTTGATCCGCAAGACGGATCCCTCGCACCGGTAGCCGGTCGCGCGGTACATGCCGGTGTACGGGTATTTTTCTAAAATTAATGGGAGGCCTCAGGTACTTCGCGAGTATGGCCGGTACTGCGTGAGACACCCATCGGATCAATTTGATATCCCCTTCGAGCTTTGCGGGTGTAGTTGTTACACCCTAGAAATGACATAAACATTAGGCATAGACCATGAGCGTAATGGATGGGCAATTCAACCGGGAGGCTATTCCCTCAGACTCTTACCGTTGGGGTAAGTTTGCAAAGAGTAGGCAAATGGACGCTTCTAGAGGTCCTCCTAAGCTTATTCCGCTCTGGGTGGCAGATCTGGACTTTGACGTGCCGGAGCCGATTTATTAGAAATAGGAGACCTCAATCATATTGCAACCAACTACAGGCCTTTTACCCGTCACTGTTCTGTCTGGGTTTCTGGGGGCAGGCAAGACCACGCTGCTCAACCACATCCTGAACAACCGGGAGGGGCGGCGTGTTGCAGTCATCGTGAACGACATGTCTGAAGTCAACATCGACGCAGAACTGGTCCGCGAAGGTGGCGCAGAGCTGTCGCGCACCGAGGAAAAGCTCGTCGAAATGAGCAATGGCTGCATCTGCTGCACCCTGCGCGAAGACCTGTTGCTAGAGGTGGAGCGCCTTGCCAAGGAAGGACGCTTTGACTATCTGGTGATTGAATCCACGGGCATTTCGGAACCCCTGCCGGTGGCGGAAACCTTCACCTTTGAAGGAGAAGATGGTCGTAGCCTGAACCATGTCGCCCAGCTGGACACCATGGTGACCGTGGTCGATGCCTTCAATTTTTTGCGTGATTACAGCTCGCAAGATAGCCTGCAAGAGCGTGGAGAGTCACTGGGGGAAGAAGATGGTCGAACCGTGGTCGATCTACTGATCGAGCAGGTCGAATTTTGCGATGTCATCGTGCTTAATAAGCTGGATCTGATCGCCGAAGAGCAGCGCGACAGGTTGATGGGCATCTTGCGCAGTCTTAACCCTCGGGCGCGGATTGAGGCCGCCTCTTTCGGAAAGGTGCCCCTCGACAAGGTGGTGGGTACCGGCCTGTTCGACTTTGAACAGGCGTCTCAAGCACCGGGCTGGCTCAAAGAAATGCGAGGTGAGCACGTGCCGGAAACCGAGGAGTACGGCATCAGCAGCTTCGTCTATCGTGCACGCCGCCCCTTTCATCCCCAACGTTTCAAGGATTGGGTCGATTGCGAATGGCCTGGAGTCATTCGTTCCAAGGGCTATTTTTGGCTGGCCAGCCACCCCGCGATGGCTGGATCTTGGTCGCAAGCGGGGGCCGTGGCCCGACACGAGCCCGCGGGTTGCTGGTGGGCAGCAGTGCCCAAGGAGGAGTGGCCCGACGACCCGGAGGCAGTCACGCGCATTCAGCAAAAATGGGATGAACGTGTGGGTGATGCACGACAAGAAATCGTACTGATTGGCATGGACATGGATGAGGCTGCACTGCGAGCACGATTCGATGCCTGCCTGTTGACAAACATCGAGATGGCAGAAGGTCCAGAGGTATGGACCACATGGCATACGCCATTTTCCAACTGGCTACAGAGGGAGGCCACGGCGTGAGTCCTATCCCTGTCACGATCCTCACTGGCTTCCTAGGAAGCGGAAAGACCACCGTATTAAATGATCTGGTGCGTCAACCTGAGATGGCTGATGCTCTGGTAATTATCAATGAATTCGGGGAAATGGCCCTTGACCATATGTTGGTCACCCACAGCGCTGAAAATCTGATTATAGAAATAGACAGTGGCTGCGTGTGCTGCAGTATTCGCAGTGACTTGGTAAAAACATTGCAAGAAATTCCTTGGCGTTTCTCGCGCAATGGGCAGTGTCAATTTCAGCGCGTGCTGATCGAAACCACCGGTCTAGCCGATCCAGCACCAATCGTCCACACCTTTATGACGCACCCGAAGATTGCGCCAAAGTATCGGCTCGACGGCATTATTACCACTGTCGACTTCGCCACCGGCATGCACACGCTAGATCGGCACAAAGTGGCAGTCAAGCAAGCAGCTATGGCTGATATGCTACTGCTAACGAAGTCGGACCTAGTGACAGAGGAACAGCGCGATATCCTGCTTCATCGCCTCGCAGATCTCAATCCAGCCGCGCCGCGCTGGCTGACTTACAACGGTGAGATAGCGGTGCATAAATTCCTCAGTTTGGGTTTGTTTGCCGCGAGCGGGAAGAACCCCAACGTTGCTCGCTGGCTTAACGAGGAGGCCTACATCAGTGGTGCGTTGAAGCCAGTCGCATCGCCCCAGGTGGCTACATCAACATCGCGAATGTTCCAGCCTCAGAGGGTGCACGCCAGATCCGTCAATACCCACTCGCATAATACGAATCGACATGATGATCACATCCACGCTTTTTGTTTCTCTATCGATGAGCCGATACCCGGAGATGTGCTGGCCAATTGGTTCGAGATACTTAAAAACTCTCTTGGAGGCAACATTTTACGCATCAAGGGCATCCTGAATGTTGAAGGCCAACAGCAGCCAGTCGTCGTGCACGGAGTGCAGCATATTTTCCATCCGCCCATGCCGCTACCGGCATGGCCCAGCGAAGATCGCCGCTCGCGCTTGGTGTTCATCACACAAGATGTGGACCGAGAAGCAATCGAAAAAACCTTTCGGGCTTTTCACCAGGTGCTCCCGCAGGCAAGAGAGTCTGTGTTGTGAATCTACCGCATGATCTCGCTAACATGCTCATGCATAAAAAGGGAGCCCAGCGCGCTCAGTCGGTTGTGGAAGGAGGTTGACAGCTCAGCTGGTCTGTATTGCCGTCCATCTACACAAAACCTCAGACCTTGTTACGGTAGGCGAAAGCCTCGTTGAAGCGTCTAAGAATGTACTCGCCGCAGCTGACCTCGGGATACCTCGCCGTCTCGCCTGGCTGCACTACCGGTACAATCGGCGTTTCGTAATCGGGGTCGGCGAACACCGCCATCGAAAAGCGCTCGCATCCGGAGCTGTTGACCACCCGGTGCGGGTTAGACTTGAAGCGATCATTAGACCACCGTTCGAGGAGATCGCCTGAGTTGACCACCAGGGTACCGGGGACGGGATGCGCCATCACCCATTCACCCTGTCGGGTCGCCACCTGCAGCCCACCCACCGAGTCTTGATGCAGCAGCGTAATCACGCCGTAGTCGGTGTGCGGCGCAACGCCGAACTGGTCCGCTCCCGCCTCGGCCGGTTGCGGCGGATACCAAATAATCGAGCCGCGTGAGATCGGTTTGACCCAATGGCGCCCGAAATAGTCCGCTTCCACGCCGAGGCTTACTGCGAGCGCGCGCAGCAACCGACGCGCGCAGGCATGCGCAGCCTCCAGGTAGTCGTTGAGCGCCGGCCGCAGCTCCGGCAGGAAGCCGGGCCAGCGGTTAGGACCAATCATTCGGTTGCCGGCGCGGAAATCGGGGTCGTCCTCACCCACATCCAGACCCCAGATAAAGCTCTCCTTGAGATCAGCCTTAGCCTTTATGTGCATCTTAGCCTGGCCGACATGCAGAAAACCGCGATGAATACCCTGAGGCACGACTTCTAGTTTTTTCTCCAGCGGAAAGGCGAAGAAGCGCCGTGCAGTGCTCTCCGCACGTTCGATCAGCGCGGCATCGATACCATGATTCTTTACATAGAAAAAACCGATACGCTCGGCTGCCTCGCGCATCTGAGCACCCACCGAGGAGATCCCGGCAGGGTCGCTTGCGAGTAGCGGTGCGGTGTCTATAACTGGAATCTGCTCAACCTCGATGCATCTGGCAGAGGCGTAAGTCATCGGTTAGCCCCTACCCCGTTCTTGTCGTCCTTGTTTTCGCCGACCTCATCCTCGCTGTAGTAGCCGATTACGTCGCCCTCTGTCGTTACGCCGAGGCCATTCAGCAGCCGGTTAGAGTAGTTGAAGTACGCGCAAACTTGGTTCACCTCGAGAATCTCGCCATCATCGCAGCCGGCTGTAGTCAGAGCGTCGATGTCGGCCTTCTCCATCTTCCCGACCTCGGTGGTGAGCTTGTGAGCATAGCGCAGCAGTGCGAGTTCCTTGCCGGAAAAGACGCGCTCTGGCTCCGCAGCATCGAGTGCAGCGCGGATCGCTCCTGAGTGAACGCAGTCCGCAATCAGCTTGCGCGCATTAGCCCAGTGGTGGGCGAGGCTGTAGGCGCAGTTATTGGTCAGGCTCACATAAGACGCTACTACCTCCAGGAACCAGAACGGTAGAGTGTTATCAGGACTATGCAGCACGCTGCGGTAAAGCACCAGGTGACCCTCCATGGTGTGCGGTCGCAGGCTGTGCACCTTCATCACGTTGTCGATGGTGCCATGTGGCGTGGTCACTTTTCCGTACATCCTCTTTAACGTCCCGTCGGCCTCGTGCAGCGGGATCGTGCGTATCCAAGCGCTCATAGCGCTCCCCTCTGTTTTCTATTATTTGCTAGCGGGCTGCACCACGGCGCACCTTCGGCGGTTGTTGGAAGAGCCGTTGCACCATCGGCTCGAAGACCTCGAGCGGCGCGCAGTCAAAGTGTGGGTCGGCAGCGCCCTGGTCATATTTCGCCACGAAGGTCGCCGCCCACTCAAAATGCGGATGACCACGCCACCGTTCGCGCTCGTTTGGATCCACGCCCGGCATGTTAGGTGAATGGATATTTTGGAAGATGGCATGGTGCTCGAGCATCCAGTGGTTACGATCGGAGACGTAGGCGCCAAGCAGCGCGGCAGCAAACTCTCCATGCATCAACGGACAGGCGATGAAGCCGATGTCATGCAGCAGACACACCACCACATCCTCCTCGGGCAGTCCATCACGCAGCGCCAAAGTAGCCGACTGAAGCGAGTGGCGGTAATTATTTACCATGTAGCCGAAGCTGGGATCCTGTTTTGATCCCTCAAGCATGCGCAGCACCTGCCTCGCCTGCTCGACCGGGTAGTAATCGCAGCGCTGCCGGTTGAGCAGTTCCCAGTCCTCGCGAGAGAACTCCTCTAGCGACGTCTTCTCAACATACTGCCACTCAGGGCGCAGCAGTGGGCTGTAGCGGCTTCGGTCGGTCAAGAGCGGTCCTCATTCAGGCCGGCGCAAGCTGCGCCGAGATCCAATGTTCGGTGGCAGGGCGCCACGGGGCAAGGCCGGCGATCACCGCCGGATGGGCCTGCGCCACAGCCAGCCAGCGTTCTATAGCAGCGGGTAGCGCGAGCACGCGGCCCATGGCCTCAAGGAGCAGTCGCGCCAGCGGCAGACTGACCGCAAAGCCGCAGTCAGCGGTGCTGAATTCGCGCCCCGCCATCCACGGCGCCGGCGCGGCGATGCGATCGAGAAGTGCGATACGTTCATTTAGCGCGGTGGCGACCTCGGTAAGCCGCGCAGCATCACGTCGGGTCGGGTTCACAAGCGGAAATAACGCACGCACGCTCGGCTCGAACTGCAGATCATGAAAGCGCGCTAGAAAGCGCGACCTTGCACGGTCCTGCGCCGAGCCAGGCAGCAACGGGGGTTCGAGATGGCGATCCTCCAGATACTCTATGATCGCTTCCGACTCGGCGAGCAAAAAGCCAGCATCATCGATTGCAGGGATCGTTCCGGTAGGCTGAATCACGCGCCAGTCCTGCGACCTGTAGCCCCCAGGTGGCTCACGCTCCTCGCAAGTGATTCCCTTAGCGGCAAGCGCGATGCGCAGCTTGGCGCTGTAACTGGATACCGGCGTGGCGTAAAAAATCAGCATGTATCGCAGCCCGTGGCGCGCAGTGCTGTGGAATCGACGTGAGCGCCGCTTATGACCGCGTCAAGCAGCTCGCGGCCTGGCGGGCTGTGCTGCTCGGCGGTGCCAATCTGGATCACGACGTTTCGCGAACCGATGAGAGATACCTCGATTTTTTCAGAAGTAAAATTGCATGTCAGCATATTCGTGATGATAATCCATAAACAATTAATTTGAGGTTTCGCGATGACAGAGCAGGCCCCAGCGGCGATGATCCGGATAGAGGGCGTATCCAAGTGGTTTGGCGGCCTCCAGGTCCTGGCTGAAGTCAATTTACAGGTCGGTCTGGGCGAGAAAGTAGTGATCTGCGGCCCCTCTGGTTCGGGTAAATCCACGCTGATTCGCTGCGTTTGTCGACTGGAGCGCCACGAGCAGGGCCGCATTACCGTAGATGGGGTCGAGTTGAACGACGACCGCATCAGTCTCTCGCGCATCCGCAGCGAGGTGGGCATGGTGTTCCAGCAGTTCAACCTGTTTCCGCACCTCTCGGTGCTGGAAAATCTGACGCTCGCGCCGATCCAGGTGCGCGGTCTGGCACGCGCTGAGGCCGAGTCGCTCGCCATGCTTTATCTCGAACGGGTCCGCATCCCCGAGCAGGCAGCAAAGTACCCCGCGCAGCTCTCGGGCGGCCAACAACAGCGAGTAGCGATCGCTCGGTCGCTGTGCATGCGGCCCAAGATCATGTTATTCGACGAGCCCACCTCAGCGCTCGACCCGGAGATGATCCGCGAGGTACTGGAGGTAATGGAGAATCTCGCACGTGAGGGCATGACCATGGTCTGCGTGACCCATGAGATGGGCTTTGCCCGCCGCGCCGCCGACCGGGTTGTCTTTATGGACCAGGGCCGTATCATCGAGAGCGCCCCGCCCTCCGAGTTTTTCGCGGCCCCACAGACCGAACGTTGCCGGGATTTCCTTGGGCGGGTGTTGAACCACTGATTGTTGATTTTAAATTTTTTGGATCCGTAAGCGAACCAGCTTTTTTTCAGAGGTCAGAGATAGGTCTGTTTGCCCAGCACTGCCCCTGCCAAACTCAGGGAGCGTGGGCGCTATGCAGGCTTGACCTTCTGAGTGAGAGAACAATCTCTCGCGGTGCCTCAATATGGGGATCGTGACAGCTTGCGCTCCAGCGCACGTACGGCCCAAGAGACAGCAAGGATGAGCAGCAGGTATTCGAGCACCAGGAAGCTGTAAATCTCCAGAGGCCGATATTCGGTGACATTGAGCTCGTTGGCGCGGCGGGTGAGCTCCTGTAGGCCGACCACCGAGACTAGCGAACTCATCTTGAGCACGTACACGAACTGGTTACCCAGCGCCGGCAAAATGGTGCGGATCGCTTGCGGGAACACGATAAAGCGGAACGCCTGCCAACGGTTCAAGCCTAGCGTCTCGGCAGCCTCGCGCTGGCCCTTTGCCACCGACTGTAGTCCCGCCCGGAACACCTCCGCCTCAAAAGCGGCATCCGAGAGTGCTAGTGTCAGCATGCCGGCGGCGAAGGTCCCAAACTGCAAGCCAGTCACTACCGGCAGCCCATAGTAAACCCACAGCAGAAGCACCAGTAGCGGGATTGCGCGAAAGCACTCCACATATGCGCGGCTCACCCAGCGCAGTGGCGCGTGCCGAGACAGGCTGGCCACTGCCAGCAGCACCCCCATGATTACCGACAGCAGGATCGCACAGAGCGAGATCGAGACAGTCAGCCACAGACCGGACAGCATGAACTGAAGGTTGGCTTGGCCCTTGGGTAAGGCAGGGTTGAAGACATACCAGCCCCAGTTGTAGTTGGAGTTGCCTGCGCACCCGGCAAGCAACAGCGCAGCCGCAGCAAATAACGCTATTGTGGCGGTGCGGCGGACCTGGGCGGGGGAACCCGCAAGCGAGGGCGCGGCAGGAGGCGAGCCGGCGGGCATCGGATAGGGCACGTAGAGACCTTGCCTGAGCAGCAGCGAGACGCCGCGCTGAGCTTTAACGAGAGTAACCGACGGGCCGCTTACTTCTTACCCAACCACTTTGCTTCGAGCGTGCGGAAATAGCCCTCGGATTGCTTAAGCGCAATCCAGTTATTTAGGAAGATCACCCAAGTTGCGTCACCCTGAGGCACGGGGTAGGCGAAGGGACGCTTATTACGCATTTCTTTGTCGCCACCCACTAGGGTGAGCGCCGGATACGTCTGCATGAGCGTAGCCGCCTCGATATTGCTGGTGATGGTCACCTGAGCGCGCCCGGCGAGCACCTCTTGAAAGCCATTGGCGGGTTTCTCGATCGCCTTCACCGTGGCGGCGGGGAAGTGCGCCTTAGCTTGCTCCTCGAATACCGTACCAAGCAGCACCGCCACGGTGGTACCCTTCTTGTTCACATCCGCCCACGTCTTAAATTTGGCGGCGTTGGTCTTGAGCACCAGCGGCACGGTGCCCGCCTCCAAATATGGATCAGTGAACGCCACTGTCCTCGCGCGCGCCATGTTAAGCGAGGAGCCGCCGGCAAAAATGTCGAAGCGGTCGGCGGTGAGACCAGCCACCAGCGCGGCCCACTCGGTGGGCACGAACTCGAGCTTTACGCCCATGTCCTTAGCGAGCTGCTCCATCGCCTCGATGTCGAAACCCTTAAACGAGTTGGTCGCGGTATCGCGAACCGACATTGGGTTGAAGTCACCTGTAGTGCCCACACGCAGGGTACCGCGTTCGAGGACGGTTTGAAGGCGCGATTTCGCCTGAGCAAGCGCAGGCTCCGCTACGGCAGCCACTGCCAGCGAGGCAGCCAGAGCGAGAATTTTAAGCATTTTCATGTCAAACTCCGTGTTAGAGATAGTGCAGAATAGGGTAAATGATCATAAATCATTTTCGCCGCGAGCGTGGGCTGTAATCGCGTTGGGCACAAGGTGCACAGCCGCGACGGAGGGATTTGAACATTTATAAAAACCGAAGAAAAATCAATGATTTAATCGATATAGCAGGCTTCCCATTACCCGCGTTTTTACCCGCAACCATCAGAGCAGTAAGTCGCTCGCTCGAGGCCTTAGAGTTGAGGCGACAGAATCATAATCCGCAGATGCGGGGTTCGAATCCCTGAATCGCCACCACTGAATTCAAAAACATTTTCTCTCAGCGCGGATCAAGTGTTCGAATCTCTCGCGCTCCGCCAGAACAAGACCTGCTAACTCGCTTAGTCGGGTTTGCAGGCTCTCAGAGCCCCGCACCATGCGGGGCTTTTTGCTATGGGCTCCTGACTGACCCCATGGCCACCCACCCCCGAAATCCGTCTCAAACCCCGTTTCGTCTCAGAACCTCCTGACGCCTTCGCCGTGGCGCGGCAGGAAAGGATTGGCTAAATTGTAGTGCCGCATTTACGTACCAAATAAACAGTCGGTAATGGGCATGATGGCTTGTCTTGTTGGACGTATAAAGCGTAATACGAGCGCGATTTTCGGCAGCTAATGGCGAAGCGTTAGTCTATCGAAGCATGACGGGTAGCTGCGCAAAGCCCCTGAAACGCACACGCGGGCTTCTGACGGGTTTATCGATCTGGTAGTGCGGGTAGCGTGCAACGAACCTGCCCAGCGCGATTTGCCCCTCCAACCGCGCTAAGCTCATGCCAACACATGCATGGGTGCCGCTGGCAAACGCAAGATGTTTGTTGGGCTGCCGCGCGACATCGAATTGCTCTGGGTGCTCGAATTGTGACGGGTCGCGGTTGGCGGCACCAATGCAAAGCGTGATACGGCTGTGCGGTGCCAGCGTTAAGTTATCGATTTGAGTTGGTTCGGTGGTGATGCGATTGCCAAGTTGATTTGAACTTTCATAACGCAGTACCTCTTCAACGCACGATTCGATCAGTTCAGGTGACTGCAAAAGTCGTTCGCGCTGATCGGGATAATCGTGCAGAGCCATCAGGCCATTGCCTATCAAATTTGTCGTGGTCTCGTGCCCAGCGTTCAGCAAAAAAATGCAGTTATGTAGTAGCTCTTTCATCGAGAGCTTTTCTCCGTCTGACTCGCCTTCGATCAATCGGGTCAGGACGTCGGTATCCGGATTGCCGGGATGCTGACGTCGGTGCGCAATTAATTCCGTCAGATATTCAATAAACTCTTTGACTGAGAGGTTACCGGCCGCCATCGCCTCGGGGCTGAGCGCGGGTTCTAGCGCCCCCAATATTGCCAATGACCACGCGCGTAATGGTCCACGGTCTTGCATCGGTACATCCAGCAGATTGCCAATCACCTCAACCGGTATAGCGGATGCAAAGTGCTCGATCAGATCGGGTCGCGCCTGATCTAGCAGCTGATCGAGTAACTGATCGACCAGCCGAATCAGGCTGGGTTCCATGCCGGCGATAGCGCGCGGCGTGAGCGCGCCGGAAATCAACTTTCTGACTCGCGTATGCAGCGGCGGATCAGAGAACACCAAACTCGTGGTGTGATGCTCATACAGCAAAGAGTCACCGTATTTCGGTTTGAACTCACGCTGCTTATCCGAGCTGAATACTTTAGGGTTTTTATAAATCGCAATCAGATCATCGTATCGAGTCAAAAAATAACTACCATCCGGCATCAGCTTAATCGGTGCATGCTCGCGTAGCGCGCGATAGATAGGGTAGGGGTTTTCATGAAACCCGTCCGGTAGTTGCTGAAGATTGAAGCTCTCAGCGATTGCGAGATATTTATCCACGGAGGCAGTATTGGATGAATTAGGTTGAACCGGAGTATAGAGCCGATCCATCCATTAAAATTCACCTGATTCCAATTCAACCTACACGAACCTAGCTCAGTAGGTCGCTTTCGGCTTTGGCAGTACTTGCTTTGCAGCTTGTAACGCCTGCGGTGCTGCCGTCTTGCCATCGACTTAAATGGAAGGTTACAGGACCACCATCATGTCTCAATTGCAGTTAGATCAGGCGCATTTGCGCTCCTGGGTCGGGCGAACTGAAACCATGACCGATGTGATTGATCCGGGCAAGGCTGCAGCGATGGCTGCGACGCTGGATTTGACGTGGTCACCCGAACATGGCGATCGCTTGCCACACGCTGCGTTTGAAGTGACAGGGTGTTCTGCTTGGGCGTGCATCCTTTGATGGCGAGTTTGCGGAGTACGTTGCTTTCCAGGACGGGTTGGTCGCTGACCTCTGGGTCCTCGGCGATGTGCATGGCTTATTACAACTGCTGGAGCGCAACAACGAGTGAGTCTGCAACCCTCGCTCTGGTTCGAAAGCAGCTCCATGCCCAGGGAAGTGGTTCGAATCCCCGTCCCCACCAAAAATAGGGGGGTCGTAAACTGAGCGAGTTAGTTAAACAATCGCTTCTGGGCCGCCAAAATTACCTGCACTAACTTGCTCATGGCCACATGAGCATGCCCGAAGCCCCGCACCGCGCGGGGCTTTGCGTTATGGGCTCCTGACTTTTTGTCCGCGGTACGGCGGGAGGGGGTGAGCGAAAAATCGGAGTGATTCAGTCCGTAGTTAATCTTCAGATTTGCGTGGCATACGGCCGGTTCGCAGGGCATGTGCCCAGTCAGGGCGCCCCCGCCGATCGGCCAGTGCAGCCATTGATTCATGATCGTAGGGCACGGAGATAAGCTCGCAGGCCCACCCATGCCCAGTTTTGCGGATCACCGCATAGCGGGCTTCGGGGCTGCCGTTTTCCACCCGGTGATAACGCGACCTGGGATAGGGGTGGTCGTCATCGTAGGCGGGAAGCCCCACGCTGCCGGGGTTGACGATCAGCAGCCCGGACTCCAATCTCACCGCCCGAGCCACATGGCTGTGACCGCAGGCTAAAAGCGTGATGTGGGTGGGTATGTGGCGACCTAGTCGCTCCTGAATTTCGTCAGTCGATGACAGTTGCACCCTATCGTCGATCGGCGTTTCAAGCAGGTACTCGACGTCGCTGCGCGGGCTGCCATGACACAGTGCCACATCGGCGCCGATCTGTTCTGGCCAGCGTTGCCCTTGGTGCAGGTCTGCATCACAAGAATTGGCGTGGCTGGTTAGCCATCGTTTCTCGGCCTGGCTCAACTGCCCGCTGGTGAAGGCGTCCGACGCGGATTGACGTTCTAGCGGCAGCTGCAGCACCTGACGCTCATGGTTGCCCGCAACGTGCAACCACGCGAGCCGTTGTAGCCGCTGCGCCGTCTCTGCCGGCAGTAAAGGTCCACTGAGCGTGTCGCCAAGGTTAACCACCTGATCAATCTGTCGGTTCTCCAGGTCTGCAATGACTGCCTCGAGGGCTGCAAGATTGCCGTGGATGTCAGAGACCAACGCTAATCGCATGAGGTTCGCATTTGGCGTTTGCCGCAGCAGAGAATGGGCGGGCTTGATCGGCGTTGCCCTTGTGCGCCGCCTTTCATCATGGAATCTGTAAAAGCGCCTTCATCTTGGCCCTGACATGCAGCATGACTTCAGTGCTGACCGTGGCCTTCTTCTTGGCGCGTCGGATTTTCCAATCGAGAGACTTCACTTGATCGGACAGGACCGCGCATTCGATACCGTCGACCTCGGTGACCACTTCAAATGGGTGCCCTTTGATCTTGGTGGACATCGGGCAACAGACCATCAAGCCGGTTTTGCCGTTGTAGTTGGCCGGACTGATCACTAGGGCAGGACGGTGCCCCGCCTGTTCATGCCCGGCCTGTGGATCGAATTCAAGCCACACGACGTCGCAGGCCTCGGGGACATAAGTACGCCGTGGCATCAAAGCGCCTCGTTGCCAACGGGTCCACCGAAGCTGACTTCATCATGGGTGTTGCCGGCATGGATACCGCTCACCAGAGCGTCAATGTCGTATTCAACTTTTTTTGACGGTTGGATGATGATCCGACCGCGCGAGACCACCAGATCCACCTTTTGTTCGAGTTGATACCCGGCCTCTTTCAGGACTGCAGTGGGTAGGCGCAGGGCTGGGCTGTTGCCCCATTTGCGGATGACGGTTTCCATGAGTTCAGACTCCTCGTTAGTGTCTACATTGTAGACACGACAGCGCGAGCGCGCAACTGCCGGTGGCCTGCCCTGCGGAGGGACGGATCGAGCCTGGAAGTGTTCGAATCCCCGACCCCACCAAAAACTGGGGGTCTGAAAACTGAGCGAGTTAGTTAAACAATCCCTTCTGCCCCGCCAGAACAAGACCTGCTAACTCGCTCAGTCGGCATTGCGGTATTGCGGTCAATGAAATCTCTTTGGGCACTCCCCGCCGTTACTTAAAGTAACGCTTCCCTGCCCGCCTCGAGCACCAAACCCGCATTACACGTTTTATTACACGGTGGGGTTTGGCCCTTGCAGCCAATTGATTTCACTGAGGAAAACTGGAGCGATTTTCATCATAATTGACTCATTCCGACTTCGGAAAATGTATCTTGGGATGCTCAATTAGCTTTAAACTTAGTACGTTAAACAGGGAAACTGGTGATTCAGCCCTTGAAAATCTACCCGTGAGCAGTTTACGAAAAAGATCAACATCAACCACCCAGACGGAGAACAGCGTGAAACAGCTAGGTCTGAAATCCATTTTTACAGTCTCCCTGATCGTAGGCCTTCTTACGAT
>Ga0194116_10005719_pt1 | contig 13558 bp, 16 predicted proteins | sample TA2MahsurfametaG_4_FD_148617 | JGI IMG/M metagenome (GOLD analysis project Ga0194116, IMG submission 148617) | Freshwater microbial communities from Lake Tanganyika, Tanzania - TA2015008 Mahale S9 surface | ecosystem: Environmental > Aquatic > Freshwater > Lake | place: Tanzania: Lake... | reverse complement strand
AAATTAAAATTTTGGGGATGGGGGTTGGGGGATTGGGGATTGGGGATTGGGGATTGGGGATTGGGCCCAATCCCCAATCCCCAATCCCCAATCCCCAATCCCCAATCCCCAATCCCCAATTAGTTTGAAAAACATTTAATATATTCACAGGAGAAAGCCCTTTTTAATTATTTTTAAAACAATCACCATTTATTGAAAAATTTTGCTTATAAATAAGCATCAAAGCAATTAAATGTCCATAATTTTTATTATATTGATAAATCATAAATTTTTCCATTTTCAAAAGAAATCTAAAGCTGGATAAATATTTTTTATTAATATTATTTATGTCTTCATTTAAAAATTTTATACACACTTTATGATTCTATTTAGATTTTAGGACTTTTTTTCCATATCTATATTATGATAACAAATTACAAAATGAATACTTATAAATAAATTGTTTTTAACTTATAAAATATATAAAAAATTTTGAAAAAAATTTAATTTTATTTAATTATTCTGTAATAAATAAATGAAAAATTTTATAAAAAATATCTGAATTAAATTGCTTTAGGAATTGTTTTTAAAATTTGAAAAATGTAAATTAAGAATAAAATAAAATAAATATTTTAAAGAAGTACCTGAAAAAAATATCAAGTGTAAATTAAATCAACAAAATTTAAATAAAAGCTTTCAATTATTTCTACAAATAAAAGCTTTCATTAAAAAATTTAATTAAATTCAAAAGAAAAATTTTTATAAATAAATATAGTGTTTAATGGGAAATCAGCAAAATTCTTCAAATGCAGAGAGAAAAAGGGAAAAAAGAGATATTATAATCGATACAAAAAACAGAATAAATTCAGGCCTAAACACATCAATTAAAGATATGAATTCAAGTTACAAAGGTTTTAAAACTTGTGGAGATAGTTCAGGAACTGATATCGAAAAAGAAGCAGAATTAACAACTGAATGTCAAACTATTCCTGACAACTTAGATCAAAAAGAGCTTAAAATTCCTACGCTTTTCGAATGGAAAGAAGGCGGTTCAATGGTTTACATAACAGGTACTTTTTCTAATTGGTCTCAATGGTTTATTATGTCTAAAATAAATAATAAATTTGAGTTAAATTTGGTAAACTTTATTTTTATTGAAATATTTGATTTTCAATTTAGAATTTTATTATAAACCTGAAATTATAATTTTCCTTTTTTTATTTATTATCTTTTCTTTAATCAGAAATAACTAATTCTTCATTTTATTTATTTACTTCCTAATTTTATTTATTTAATTTTTTATGTTTAAATAATAACATAATTTAAGTTTTAATTAATTTCATTTTTTGATAGTTTATTTGTGAATGATTTTTATAAAAATTATAAATTTAATAAGCATTTATGTAAAAGAATGCGATGTTTCTAGTACTTTTTAAATTTTTAAAGTAAAATTATTAATGAAAAAAATTTTGTTTTAATTTTGTTTTAAATTTATATTAAAGTAAATAGTTAATAGTCAAAGGAATTTTAAAAGTTTCGTTAAACTTTGAATTTTAGGAATTACCAAGAGGAGTACATCAGTATAAATTTATCGTTGACAATATTTGGAAATTCTCAAAGCATCATCCAACTTGCAATGATGGAAAAGGGAACATTAATAATATACTTGATACTTCTAATATTGATATTCAACCATATCTCAAGAAAAAAAATGTCAAGTTGAAAGCTGTGGAAAATGAAAACTTTAATGGTAATTTAAATTTAGCGAATGGACAAAGCTTAAGAAAAGTTGAATCGAATTATAATAATACTTTTCCTTGTAAAGATGATTTAAACTTGGATGCTGTTTCTATTCCTGAAAATTACCGCGAAATTTACAACATAAATACATACCATAAACAGCACTTAATTGGCAACAAAGAATATTTATCCAAAAAAGAAATTAAAAATTATATTGGAGGTAATTCAAGTTGTAAAAGTGTGCCTGTCCCTCCTCATATTAATTTGTAAGCGATTTCTTTATAATAATAACAAAATTCCGAAATTTATGTATTATTCTTAATTGCTAAAAACAAGTTTTTTGTTTTATATGCCTGTTTAATCTATAATAAATTAATTTTATTAATTGATATGAATATAATGATAATATTCTGAAAATTTTAATATTAGAAACCATATGTCAACGAAAGCAGGACACTCCTTGCAATTGAAAAATGAAATTTTAGTCACATCAACTGTTCAGAGAATTAGAAATAAATATGTCACTCTGATTTATTACAAGCCGATTAATTGAGAAATTTTTAGTGTTTGTATATATTAAAATGAAAATTATTAACTATAAAAATTTTTACTTTCTAAATTATATAATTGAGCTTCAAAATGTATTAATAAAATGAGAGTATGGATACTTTAAGATTATGAATATTAAATATCTTCTATTCGACTATTACTAATTGGGAAAATCGAATTGCTTTTAAATATTTTTATAAGCAATAAAAGACGTTAGTAATTTAGTGATTAGCATCAAAGCCATTAAAATTTTACTCATGATATTTTAATTGTTTAATTTAGATAATCTTAAATTAATTAACTTAATCATTAAAACAAGAATTTCTTATTTAATTTATGTAAATTGAATATATTTATTATCTCTAAAATATTAATAATTTAACTATTTTAAAATAATAAATTTTCATTTAAATTGTTTTATGAATAAAACAAAGCAATTTTAATAAAAAGAGATCTAATAATAAAATCAGAATGTTCTAATTAGTTTTACATTAAAAGGACAAAATGGTGCTAAAAGAAGTCTTAATTAAATAAAAAAAAATTTGCTCAAATAGGGTTAATATTAATAAGATTTGCTTATTTCTGAAATTCTATAAGTAAAAATCAGTAAAATTTTCATATAGATTCTAATACTTCAAAAATAAAGGAAAATTTTAATTGTTATTTTACTATAGAAAGAGTATGTTATTTGTCATTAATTAAATTAATAATAAATTTCGAATGAAAAAAATTTTCTCTTAAGAAAACTTTATTAAAAAAAACTTATGTAAGAAATTGCGATTATCAACTTCCCTTAAATAATTTGTTAAAATTAATAATTTATAAAATGTATCGATTCTCAAATTGAATTTGAATACCTAAAAATACACTCAAAAGCAAAATAACTATTTTAAATTAAATTTAATTTAAATTATTACATAAAAATTTGAATACTTTACTATTTATATTCAAAATTTACTTCCTAAATATAATGGGATTTTTCAATACATCACTAAAATTTCTATTTTATTTTTTCTTACTATTTCCATTCGTTGAATTTTTTTCTCTATTTTTTTTATCTTCTCTTTGCTTTTCCTCAAGTATTATTTTAAATTTTTGAGACATGTCTTCATCGCCTTTTTTCAACCAAATTAAATCCTCTCTGAACATAGAGTCTGAAGGAAGAGTATTTTTCATTCTTTTCAATTGCGGAAATCCATTGTAATCATATTCCCAATAGGCAATACCATCGAATTTCACATCTTTAATAAACTCACCTTCAATCGTTCCTAAGACATGTTTATCTTGATTTATGACAGAATAAGTATTTTCCTTTTTATCAAATTTTGAATTCTTGGATATATTTGTTATTACTCCTCTTATTAGGTTTATTTTTATTTAAAAAATTATTATGAATTATAATTTCTTTTTTACAGAGATTTTAGCTTTTAGAAGGAATATGGGATTATGGCTATTTAAGATTTTAAATTCAATTTTCAAATTTTTACTTGAAATAATCTGGGTTTGTTTGCTTTTTACTTGTGAGCTTTTTAAAAAATCCTCTTTTATCTGGATCCAATTCAATATAACTTATTAAGTCATTTTTATCATCTGTGACCCATAATTTTCCTCTGAACTTTAAAGCTCTTTCTCCAACCATTGTTCCTGCTAATTTAATGTCTGGGAAAATAATTTTGTGTTTAGTTCCATCAGGGTATTCAACAATGAAAATTCCTTTGTAATATACTTTGACAGAATTTGCTCCTGTTGAAGCTTCTGATTCATTGTAACCGTATATTTTATAATTTTTACCAATCGCCTATATAAATGCATTTTAAATTTCATAAAATTCTAATTTTATAATATGATTTACTTTTATTTTATTTAATTGATTAATTTTCTTATATTCTTATAAAAACCTACTTACATAGAAATTAGAAATAGGAGGATGATGACTTGTTTGTTCTAAATAAAATGAAGAGTCAAAAATTTTGCATTGGAAGGTTTCACCAAGAATTGGATTGAAAGGTTTTAATTGTGCTCCAGATAAATGAAATTTTGTAATGGCAAATGCAGTTGAATATTTCAGTTTTTCAATTGGTTCTGTTTGAAGGCCTCCTTTTTCAAGGAGAATGGCAGCATAAGCATTCTGACCACAAAACCTATATTATAATGTTGATAAATTTAAATACTATTAACCTAATTTATGAATGAATGTTAATAAGCTATTAAATTAAAAATGTCGAAATATAAAATATACAGCTCAAGAAGTGATCTTTCATCAAAAATATTAATTGGTAAAGAAACATTCATTATAGATTTCCCTTTTATTATATTCAATCCTATGTTTTTTATTAAATAACCAGCAACTGCTCTTTGCTTTTCAATAACATTCAAATTTTTAAAAACAAGGCCATCAGCGCCAAATTTTTTCTCATATTCATGAATCATCAGTTTATCATATTGAGTAGCATAAGTGATAATTTCATCTTCCTAATTGAAAAATTTAAGTAAAAATTCCAACTCTTACTTGAGGTGGTTTAATGTATAAATTCTGATTACTTGATGAATCGAGGAAGTGTATTTTCATGATTCTTTATATTTTAAAGCAAATAAAATAAATAGTAAATCGAATCTTAAACAATTAAATTCATCTCTTTTTTCAAAATAAGGGAAGACTTATTTAATAAAGGTAATATAGTCAAATTGTTACTTCTTAATTTATTTTGTAATTTTTATTTACAACAAGCAATTTATTAATAATTAATTAATTATATATTTGTTTATTTAAAATTTTAATTTTAAAGAAACTTCGAATTTGAAAAATAAAAAGTTTAAAAGATTTACTGGCTATCGTGCTTGGGAAATGTTTGTCCTTTGGCAATTTCCAATTGCGTATATGTTAATGCATCACTCATAAATGAAACACGAACATTTCCTAAGGAGAATTTAGATTTTAAAATTTTGCAGTTTTTAAAATTTTATTTTTTATTTGAATATTTTTACTTGATTTTTCATCAAGATCAATGAATTCGATTTTATCAAAGTTTATTTTTTCTGATTTTATTTCGTTTAATAATTAAATACTATCTTTCAAAAAATTTTCAATTTCCTTTTCTGTTATTTTTTTATCCATTGTTAGAAATTCAAAAACCTCTTTGGTTTGATTTCCTGAGCCAGCTATTTTTTCCATTTATTTTCTAAAATTTATTTATTAATTATAATTATATTAATTAATTCATTTTTTTTAATACCTATGTATTTTATGATATTATCGTATAAATTTTTTTTGAATAAGAAGTAGATAATTCTAATAATTAATAGACTTCAGATAATTTTATATTTTACATAATGAACAAATTGATGTTAAGATCAATCTGTTATTATAATAAAGACATTTTAAAGCTTTTTAATAAAAGTAAAATCTTATGTTTATATAAGAAATGAATTTAATTTTTCTAAACTCAACTTTTGTGAGGATTTTAATTCCTAATGAATTTGAATTCGTTAATGTCAAACCTCTAATAAAAAAGTGGAAAAATGTTTGCTTGGATAAAAGTAAGGTTAAACTGAATGGTTTATTTTTATTAAAATTAAAATAAAACTTTCTTGATTAATCAATTCTTATATTCAATATAAATATTAAATTTTATTAACAAAGAAATTCTTAATTTAAATATAATTTGGAAAATGAAGTTTGTTTATTTATTAATATTTCTTATTCTACAATCGAAATACAGTAAGCCGATTAGTAAAGACCCAATAAACTACACAGATAAAAAAGACTTTTTTAAAATTAATTTTGATAAATTTGTCCAAATTACTCTTAAGCAAAATACTAAAAGCAATAGCAATAATTTATTTTTACAGGTTCAAGAAAAGAAAACAGATTCAAGCGAAGCTCTTAATCTTAATGCTAAAAATCTTAAAAGTAAATTCATATCTTTATATATCTATATAAATAATCATTTTACGGCTATTCAATATTTTAAATTTTAGCAGAAATCAAATATAAAAATTCTGGATTTTTAAAGGACACAAGTCATATTCTGAAAACCGAATCTACTTCTATGAAAAATTTAAAATTATTCAAAGAATTAAAAAGTCAAAATGTGATATCTATAGAAGATAATAAACATTCTATAAACGATTTATATGAAAATCAAAATAATATAACAAGTTTTCAAGACTATAAAATAAATAGGGAAAAGGAAAGCTTAACTGCAAAAGAAAATCAAAAGATGATTAAAGAGACTTTTAGGAACATACTTAAAATAAAAAAAATAACTACAGAAATAACAGTTCATAGTGATTCACCAGATGGTTATGTAAGTGAAAAAGTTAATTTTGAAATAGCAAAAGGCAAATTCAATAAAATCATAAAAAGATTCTCTTTAGTAGGTACCAGTGATAAATTACATTCTTTTAGAATATCTTCTTCGTATGTCTATTTTTTATAATTTTGCTATAGAGATGTGAAATTAATTAATGCAAAAGTTTTCAACAACTGTTTTGAAATGGGTGCTAATTATGAACCAGCTTATGCTTGTGTAATCGCTTATATAGAGGAATTAGAAAACCTAGGTAAAAGTCTTTAATAATCATGTAACTAATTAAATATCAATATTTTTAAACTTGTGAATTATTCAATAAATCAATTTTTTAATATTAGTTTAAATTATTTTTAATGTTAATTTTAAAGAATCAAAAAACTTATAGTATTTCTTCATAAATTTTTTTTATATTTTGATATCAAATTAAATTCTCTTTTTGATTATAGATGCCAATAAGGCAGTAGAAATTAGATATGATTTCATTGCTGAAAATTTTGTTCGAAAAAGAGACAAAGCATTTTCGAATAAAGAAAAAGAAAATAGCATGATTTACATCTATGATAACTTTAAGTTAAACAATACAATAAATAACTTGAGTCTCACCATAAATATCCAGAATAAAATAGACTTAGAAAATATGAAAGCCTATCCTGAAAAATATCAGGTGAATATATTAATTAATCTGTAATAATATATCTTAAATTTGAGAAAACCTTAAATTTATTTAATAGACCAAAAATGAAAACCATTCTCTTTACAGTTCGATAATTTGGGAGAATCAATGGATAAAAGCAAATGAATTTAGAAATTTCGCATTGAATATGCCGATGTTTACAGATAACTGTCTTGGAATTGTATATTTTATATAAATATTAATTTTCTCCAAAAAATAAAAATTTTATTTTTTTCATCTTTATTTTAGAATGATTTTCATTTTGATATTGCAACGATTACAATCGTACAAATCTTTCTTGGTATTGTTTTAGCGTTGGTATTTATTATTATATGCATGCCTTTCCTTATCTTGAAAAATGACAAACAAAAATAAAGAAAAGCAATTCTTAGTATAAAGAATAAAAAATAACATTTCTTGCTAAAAATAGTGAAATTTAATTATAATAATTAATTTAAACCAAAAGCAATATCCTAAAGATATCTCTTTTTAAGATAGAAAAAACTTAATAAAATTCATCTAATTTTTCAAATTTTTTATTTATTTAAAAAAATATGCATCTCAAATGTTTGAAAAATTATTAAATTTATGGTAAAATTTTTATTATAGAAAGGATTAATTTACTAAAGGAAAAGAATAAATTTATCTCTCTTTTTCTTGAGGAAATTTTTATCCTTTTAAGCTTAAGCTTAAATTATTCAAATATTCTTAATTCATTCAAATTTGAAATTGATTAAATTTTTATTATTTGTCTTTTAATTATTAATTTTTATTATTTGTCTTTTAATTATTAAAATTTGTTTTTGCTTTATTCATTAATTTATTAATATTTTACATGATGATTTTTTAAATTTATTTGAATGATTAAACTTCTGTTTTTTATAATTAAAAAATATATATTAATTAAAAAGTAAAAATTAATAAAATTATGAATAAATTACAAATTAAAGATCTTTCAAATTTTAAAGATAATAAGAATTAGTTTTAATATAAAAATATGAAAAAATAAGAGTGTTTGCTTGATTGAGTATAATGGAGACTAATTTATAAAATTTAAGTTTCATTTAAAAAAAGTCTTTAAATTCATTTAGCTGAAAAATCAATTTTTCTTTAAGAAATAAGAGTTTATTATATTTTTTTTTAGATATAAAATAACTTAATTATTTAATTTAATTAAATTTTTTCATTGATTTTTTTTCAAAAGTTGAAGAAGTTAAATTGTATTTCTTTCAAGCTTAATAGATGTTTACAAGATTATAAAACATTACCCAAAAAATGACGTGAACCTATAAAGAATTTTTATAAGAAAAAAAATTAGTAAATAATTACCATTATGTTAGTTAAGATTCCATGGAAAAGAGGTTGATGACTTGAAGTAAATTTATTCGCATTGTTGTTAAATTGCAAGAAGAAAAATAAAACAAAAGTAAATAATAGAGCAATAAAAAAATAAAACACGATTCCATTTAAGCCTGTAAGCGCTAAAGTCCCGGCGAAAATTCCTGATAAAATCGCTAAGTAAAATCTGCTACAAATTTTCAATTTTATCGAATTTAAATAAAAAATATAATTAAACTATAAAAAAATAACAGAATAAGGAGATAAATGCCCTAAAATAAGCCCTCCATTAGAACTAATTAAAATTGGATATGATAGTGTTAAAGATAAGCTTCTTTAAGAATATTAATTTGAAAAAAAGCTTTAATATTTTGGATAATAATAAACATAAAGCGCTTATTCAGATTTGTAATATATTTTGATTTTTCCATGGATAATTAAAACAAGCAATTTTTATGACTTTTGGAAAATTGAAAATTATTTGTTTGATATTTTATTAAATTAATTAAAACATGAATAAATTTATTTTAATTTTAATCAATCTAAAGAAATTTTTATAAACTTACAAAATATTGGGAGTCAAAATAAAAACTAAAGCTTAATTAAATTAAAAATTATTAATTTAATGATTTCTGATCATTTTTTATCATTACCAAAAATTAATTTTCTCCAAATTTTTCTGTATCATTTCGAAATCAGTGTTTTTTTCAGCTTTTAAAAATTCAATATATTTCAAATCAGATTCATCTAAATGAAAACTAAAATATTAAAAAAAATTCATTTTTTATTTTTTATTATATATTTGTTTATCAATTTAAAAATTGCTGTTGATTATCGAATACTTTGAAATAGGTCTCGAAGCTGAATTACCACTTGAAATGTTTCTTGTATTTATATTGCTTTTTGAATCTCTCATAAAAAAACTAATAATTTTTATAAATTTATTAATATTTTAATAATTTTAATTAATTTTAATATTAAAGCATTAAAGCACTTATTTAAATTTAACAAATAATTTAATTTCATAAATATTATATTTTTCAATAATTTTTCTTTTCTCGTCCAATCATGTTTTTATTGTTAAACGTAGTAATTTTTGATTAAATCATATTTTATTCAATATATATCACTTATAAAAAATATTAAATAAAAACGAAATGATAAACTTTGAATATTCTGAAGATTCATCAGATGGCAGTTTAGACAATTTATTCTTCTTTTTCGATTTCATCAGCATGCAAAATCTATTAGAAGCTGAAAATTATGAAGATGAATGCAAAGATAAATCTCATGATCATTTACCATTAGCTGAAAAACTCGAAAATAAAGACTCAAGTTTAAGAAGCGAATCTAGAAAGGAAAAGCAAGAAAAAATATATGAAAATATAATTAATGAAGAAAACAATTTTTATATTAATGTGGAAGGGTGCGAATGGGCTGATAAAAAACCAATAAGAAGAAATACTAATATCACTAAAAGAATTTCATGAATAAAAAAATTAACAAAATTATCCAAAAGGAATCATTGCTTTTTGGATCTTCAAAAAGAAAGATTATTCAACGAAGAAACCAAACAAAAAGCTTGCAACAAAATACTAAAAGAAAATAAATTAGGTCAAGTTTATTTAGAAAAAAGACACAATGAAGTTGAAAAAAGTGGAATTGTAGAAAATCCTGAAGAAATGAAGAGAGGAAAAAAATATTACTTTTCTAACTTAAAATATAATAAAATGAAGAAGATTCGATTTTTAGATTATTTTCTTAATAAACAGAAGCAAAAGGCTGTAGAAAACAATCTAAAGCTTTTGCAAAAGAAAAAATACCGAGATGAAAGTTCCCAAGAATATTTAGATTCTGATGACTATGTAAAAATAAATTAATTTTTTAATTTTAAAGATTTAAAAATAAATAATAAATTTATTTAACTAAAAAAGCCACTTCCTTTAATAATAAACGATCGAAAAAAATCTGGAGATTTTTCAAAAAGCCAAAGTAACAAAGGATCTAATACAAAAAAATGGAGTATTGAAGAACACAAAGAATTTATTCATGCTATTATAAATCACGGCAAGGATTGGAAAAAAATAAAAAAGCAAATTAATACAAAAACATTCTTTGAAATTTTTCTATACACATCAAGATTTTTTAAAAGAATAAAAAAGGCTCTAAATATTGATTTTAAGATTAGTTATAATTCTATGACTTTATTCAAAAGATTCTTCTTAAACAAAAATTTTCAAAAAAGCAAAAATGAAGAACAATTAAGTATTTTTTACAATCAAAAAGAGAGTAATCTACAAAGAAGCAATCTTGACTCAAATTCAACAAATAACTATCTTGATTTCAACAATTGCAGTAATGCGAATTACGAAGAGCAAATTTATGAATTTATTTCAGAAGCACATGATTTTAATTTAAAAAACTTCTACCAGAAATATAAATCTGAATTTACACCTGAAATAAAAGAATATTTTATCAGTAATTTGCTGATGTTTAAAAAAAAAGCTCAAAATATTGAAATCAGAAGTAAAAAAGATTTCAATTTTTTCGGATTATCAATTGAAGACATATCTTTAAATTTTAATTTAAATGATAAAGTAAAACAACATCTTTCCAATAATATAAATTGCTTTTATAATAAAATTAATAAACACATAAAAAACAATCAAACAAGTAATTTTTCTAAAGCTGAAAGTTTTTCTGACATAAAAAGAAAAATGATTCAATTTTTAAATCTTAATAAAGATAATGTAAATTTAAGAAATGATTTAAAATCAAAAGATTCAGCTTTTGATGAAACTAAGAAATTAATTTTTAAAAATACTAACTTAATAGAAGAAATGATAAAAAATCCATTTTTTAATAAAATTAATAATAATAAACTTTTCACTATTAAAAAAAATTATAATAATTGCATCAAAAATAATAATAATCAGGATAAAAATAAAACAAAAAATATTTTTATAATCAAAAAATTACCAAAAATTAGCCCTATAAAGATAAAAAATTTTTTTAATGATTATCCTGAAAAACAAAGACGACAAATAATGAATATATCGATGAAAAAAGAACACAGCCTCTTTCTCAATAATATCAATAAAAAGACCAATTCCAATAATAATATTAAAGTTTTGAACTTAACTGAAAATAATATCTCTATTCTTTCACAATTATCTAAGTATTCCTGTTCCACCAAATCCTCTGAAAATAATAATAATTTACATACTGCAAATTTAAATCAAAAAGAGAAAGATTCATTAGAATGTAAATTTATTAATTTTGAGAAGAATTTGGGTTTTAATTGCTTGCATTCGAAAAAGCTTGATTTTAATTGTGAACAAAATGAAAAAGCTAAACGAAAAGAAAAATCAGATTCTAATTTCAAGCCTTGTGTATCGTTAAGTGACATGAAAAATAGTTTTCTTTTCAACGCTGAAGCTTTCTTTAAAGAAAGCAATCAATATTCCTGCAAATTTGCAAATAAAAAAAATACCGAAAATGAAGTTAGAGTAGAAAAAAAGAATATTACAAGTAATCCAAGCTTATTTGATAATTTAAACATGCTTTTCAATAAACAAAAAGAATTTGATAAAAGCAATTTTGTAATCAAAGATAGTAAAAATGTAATATTAAATGAAGCCTATTGTTTAAATTTTAATAATAATAATAATAATACTATTGTAAATATTAATAACAAAAGCAATTTTAAAAATATTAGTAATAATGATTTGGAAAATAGTATTAATCCAAATCAAGATTCCTTCTTAAGTAAAAAAAGAAAAATTGAAGTTTTATATAATAATAATGAAAAATCTAATTTAATTAATAATGAAAAGGTTTCTAGTTTTTATGATATGACAAAAGAAGAAAAAAGAAATCTTAATGAAATTTGTTCCGATACTAGATTTAATAACCAAGCAAAGTTCAAGGAAAACATGTTGATTAGTTATAATCATCCCATTGTTTTTAATAAAAATCTCGATATTCGACACTTTTATGATAATTTTATAAATAACATGCAATTATTGAAAAAAAATCTTCAGGTATTGATTAATGAATTAAATTTCTTTAGAAAATTTGTTGATCTATTTTATAAATAAATTAACAAAAAGATTTAATTTTAATAGAATATGATATTTTAATTTTGTTTTATAAAATTTTCTTTAGATTTGAATTCTGAAAGTAAAGAAAAAGTAATAACAAAATCCATGATTTCTGAAAATGCTCTAAGTAATCCGTTTGCTTTGGATTTCGACATGGGTTATTCAATAAATGAAGATTTGGATATTTTAAAAAATCAGAATAATAATTATAAAGAAATAGAATTAACTGATGATTTTGAGTTCAATTCAAATTCATTTTCTCTTGATATCTATGATTAAAAATAAATTTTTGTTCAATATATAATTTAATAACAATCGAGTTTCGTAGTTAATTTTATCTATATAAAAAAATATTTATTTAAAAGAATAGAGCTAAAATGTTATATAATATTCAATTGTACTAAAGGTTTAATTCTCTTCTATAATTAATTTTATCCATTTTGATTATTAGTAAAATTTTAAACAGCTAAATTTTTAATCTTTCATAAACTTTGGAGTTTCAAAAATCAGATTGAAAAATGTTATTTTTCAATTAGTAATAGTAATTTTAAAAATTGAATCATGATGCTTTAATTATCAATCAATTTAATAAATTAATTTTTTTTAGTAAAATCAACATTTTTTACTTGAGACTTTAATCAACATTTTAACTATATAGATAATAAATACTATATTTATCCAAAATTTGAGCATAACTAATTAAATCTTGATAATAAATAGAACATTAATTCATTTAAAAAATAAGAGAAAAAATTTGGAATTTAAATTATTCTTATTTATCAAAAGTCCAAAGCTTAATAATGATGAAATTATTATCTAATTTTATTAATATTTAAAATTAAATATTTTGCCCAAATTTAATT
>Ga0194116_10005716_pt1 | contig 13561 bp, 10 predicted proteins | sample TA2MahsurfametaG_4_FD_148617 | JGI IMG/M metagenome (GOLD analysis project Ga0194116, IMG submission 148617) | Freshwater microbial communities from Lake Tanganyika, Tanzania - TA2015008 Mahale S9 surface | ecosystem: Environmental > Aquatic > Freshwater > Lake | place: Tanzania: Lake... | reverse complement strand
CACTACGTGACATTTATAGTCAAAACAAGAAGTTATTACATTGGTGGGATATAATATGAGTGATACACTTTGTGTATTACCCTGGATGCATCTTGCCACACACCCAAACGGGGGTTGTAGCTTGTGTTGCCGTAGTAACCATACTAATGCAGTTAGTTGGGCTAAGTTAGCTGACTCAAATAGTCTTGCTACATTTGATAATGCAAATATAGACCAAATCATTAATAGTAAAAAGTTTATAGAAGTACGTCAAGCCATGATAGATGGTAAACGTCCAGTAGAATGCGAAGGCTGTTGGAGCGATGAAGATAAGGGTTTAAAGAGCAAAAGGCAATATGAAAACGAGCGTTGGGCGCATATCATTGAAAAATTAGAAAAGACCGCATATATCAAGCGCCCTAATTATCGTTATATCGAATTACGATTGGGTAATGTTTGCAACAATGCTTGTTTGACTTGCAATAGTTATAGCAGTAGTAAATGGTATCCAGACGAAAAAAAGATAGCGAAAGAATTATCGTGGTTTAAATTAAGACCTGTAGAGAATTTCAAGTGGTTTGAAGATCCTGAGTTTTATGATGAACTGACAAAGTATAGCGAAGGTGTAGAAGAGATTTATATCAATGGCGGTGAACCCACATTAATTAAAGCACACTATCGTTACTTAGAAAATCTTATAAAGAATGACACTAGCAAAAAAGTGCATCTTGTTTATAGCCTAAACATGATGGATATTCCTGATAATCTGATAGAATTGTGGAAGTCATTCATGAAGGTTACAGTAAATGCAAGCATAGATGATTATGATGCTAGAAATTTTTACATAAGATATCCTACGCAGTGGAATGAGACTGTAACAAGCATTGAGAAATTAAACAAAGTAGATAATGTATATTGGCATGTGACACAAACGGTAAGCCTACTAAATATACTGTCATTAAACACATTAAACACTTGGCTAGAGACTAATTATAAAAAGATACCTCATCATAACTACGTGTTGTATCCTGATTACCTAAGTCTATCTGCATTGCCGGAAGTTTATAAGCAAAAAGTTAAAGATTATTATAGTGATAAATTACATGAATGGCAAAGGAATGAATTGTATGCTAAGTTACAGGTTGAGCATGATCCTAAATTATTAACTAAAGCGAGCCAGTTTATCAATGCTGTAGATAAAGCAAGAAGTTTAAGTTATAAAGATTACATACCAGAATTAGGTGAAATATTATGAGTGTAGAGATTCCAATAAAGATCAAAGATAGTTTTTGTGCTGCTAAATGGCTCATGGTTACTATGCATTTCGGCATGGGTGAGAATCATAGTTGTTATCATCCGCCGATACATCGTTGGAAGCGCGAAGAGACCCACAAAGATCCTTCAGCACTACATAACACAAGTCATAAGATTGAACAGCGTAGGCAAATGATGAATGGAGAGAAGCCAAAAGAATGCTATTATTGTTTCGATATGGAAGCCATAAACCCTGATGTCATCAGCGATAGAAAAAGATTTACTAATGAAAGTTATGCATTAGAGCGTAGAGCAGAGATATTGAATGCGCCATATGATAAGCCTATCAATCCAAGTTACCTAGAGATAAGTTTCGCTAATACTTGTAATTTTGCTTGTAGTTATTGTAGTCCTGGACAAAGTTCACGATGGGAACAAGAAGTGCGCAAACATGGCAGTTACCCTATCGAAGACCCCACAGTGCATAAAGATAAGATGCATGATATGTTACCAGAAGATGATAATCCTTATATCGATGCTTTCTGGAAGTGGTTGCCCGATGCGTATAAAGATTTACGCTACTTACGTATCACAGGCGGTGAACCACTTGCTACACGCAACTTTATGAAACTTTTAGATTTTGTAGCACAGAATCATAATCCTAACTTAACATTAGTAATCAACACTAACTTGTGCGTACCTGAAAAGAACTTGAAGATGTTCTTTGAGAAAGCTACTACATTGTTAAATGCTAAGACGATCAAGGGTCTTGAAGTCTATACTAGCATGGATACATGGGGCCCACATGCAGAATACATTCGTGATGGTCTTGATGTCAAACAGTGGGAAGATACTGTACGCAAAGTTAGCAACACCTTCCATGTACCCATACGTATCATGGTAACGTTTGGATTGTTGAGCGTGTTCAACTTCAAGACTTTCATAAAAAAGGTCATTGAGTTTCGCAAAGATGGTATCGATATCATGTTTAATTGCGCACGATTAGTAGATCCCAAACAGTTTGATTTACGTATACTACCTAATAGTGCTGATAGTTATTTTGAAGATACAAATAATTTTATGAAAGAGAATGATAGTTTAATTAAGAGTGTAGAAAAAGAAACATGGCAAATGGTATATGATTTCTGGAAGGCTCGCAAGACTACGATGAATGATGTTGAGCGTGAATGGCGTACAGACCAATTTAAGAAGTTTACTAACGAATACGATAAGCGTAGAGAGAGAAACTTCAATGAAGTTTTCAAGGAATTAAATGGATGGATCTAACTCCATACAAAAATTGTAAGGCTCATAAGCAATGGGTTTACATCACTAATGATGAGAAACCCTACCGTCCTTGCTGCTATTTTAAAACAAATATTGATGCTAAGGATATAAATGATTTTCATGATCAACTTAGTAAATTAGATATTAAGGAAAATTGTGCTTACTGCATAAATTTAGAAAAGAATGGAAATCCTTATAGCCAACGTAAAGAAGCAGAAGATACTATAGCACCTAATGAATTTAGAATCACAGTTTCGTTCGACAATCTATGTAATTTCAAATGCACATATTGCAGCCCTAACTATAGCACACAGATCGCTAACGATAGCAAAACTACGCAAAAGTTATACAAAATTATAAGTGAACAGGGACCTAAAAAATTAGAATTCATAAAAACTGCATTAGATCAATATACCGAAAACTATGATAATATTGAGAAAGAACAAACAAACAACCTAGATTATCCTATATGTAATCTGAACATATTGGGAGGTGAGCCTCTCATCAATCCATTAGTTTATGAATTCCTTGATTGGTTGAAAGAACAACCATATGCCAAAACGGTTGCTGTTAGTTTCCTGACTAATGGTAGCACCTATGATGAAAGAATATACGAGTATTCAAGACATTTAAGATTTATGGGTCTAGGATTCAGTATAGATGGTACTGACGAATTATTTGAATTCATACGATTTAATGGAAAGTTTAGTGAGGTACGAGCAAACATAGACAAGTATTATATGTTGCAAGATAACAAATTTAAAATAAACTTTCAGTATGCATTGACATGGATGAATGTATTAGGATTTGCGGATTGGTTTAATTGGATAGTTACATCATATCCTAATTTAGACAGCAATAACTTAATGCATATGAATAAGTTAGTTTTTCCCGAAGAGCAAAGCGTTGATTTGATTCCACCAAAAGGTAAACAGATCATAATAGATATAATAGAAAGTAAATTAGTTAAAACTATTGATCCTAAATTCTTAGAAGTATGGGAGAAGTTTAAGACTCAAGTGTTGACCGGTGAAGATAAATCACACAAATTTGCTAACGCTTGTGATCTTTTTGATGGATATGATATTACAAGGAAAACAGATTATAAAACATTATTGAAAGAAGTCATTGACATTATTGAAAGTACTAAAGAGTTTCCTAAGAATTTTTGTAGTGTACCCTGGCTACAAATACACACGGAACCAGACGGCAAAGTGAGTCCCTGTTGCTATTATAGCCTTGAACCGGCATATACATTAGGTAATTGGAATAAAGATAAACTTCAAGACATTTTCCATAATAAAAAATGGAATGATCTAAGAAAACAATTTCTTGAAGGCAAAAGACCTAGCCCATGTTCTCGTTGTTGGAAAGAAGAGGATAGCGGTATTTATAGTATGCGTCAACAATTTAATCATAGATATCAACGATGGCCTGATAGTAAAAATATAAACAATTATAATAAATTTATTGATATAACTAAGACCGCTTTACCGGACGGCAGTGTGGGAGATATAAAACTTGCTACGATAGACTTAATCTTTAATAATCTCTGTAATTTTAAGTGTCGGAGTTGTGGTCCGGGTCTTAGTACAAGCTGGGCAGCCGATACGATAAAATTAGGAATTCCGGTGAGAACATTACAAACTAATGACAATATAGCACACATGAAAGAGGATTTAATAAATCTAGTAGGCATGGTAGATCCATATACTGAAATACATTTTAGTGGTGGTGAACCTATGATGCAAGAAGAGCATTATGAATTCTTAAAACTTTTAATTGAGAGGAAAAATACTGATGTAAAAATCAGATATAATACTAATCTTAGCACATACAAATTAAAAAATTACAACGCTTTTGAATTATTGAAACATTTTGAAAATGTATTCATAGTAGGAAGCATAGATGCTATGGGACCTAAAGGTGAATATATTAGAAAAGGTTTTGATTGGCAGGTTGCACTAGATTGGATAAAGACATGTAAAGAATATCTACCCAATATATCTTTTGGTATAAGCGCAGTTTATAGTTTGTTTAACTGTGAGGCTGCTATAGACCTGCACAGATTCGTATGCGAGAATGATCTATTCAAATCGCATACAGGAGAAACTTTCGGATTTCATCTTAATGTATTGCATTTTCCTGATTATATAAGAACTACAGTATTACCAGTTGAAACAAAAAAACGAGTTACAGAAAAAATTCAAAAACACATAGAATGGTTAGAAAAGACTCAACCTCGCAATTTTAGTTATTCGAAGTATATGGAACATTGGCAAAGTGCTATAACTATGATGAATAGCGCAGATGAGAGTCATATGATACCTAAATTTTTTGAGAAGACAACTCAACTTGATATATTAAGACAGGAAAGTTTCATGCAAATATTTCCTGAATTGTATATGGATCTGGTTAAGTATGGAAAATAATTTTGATCCATTAGAGATGGCTAAGTCTAGCAAGACTTTTTGCATATTTCCATGGATACATCAACATGTAGGTACACGCGGCGATGTGAAACCCTGCTGTGTATATGGCTACGAGAACAAGCAACAGATAGGTGACTTGAAGCAAAATTCTTTAGAAGAAATATGGAACAATGAAGACACAAGAAATATGCGACTGCAATTCTTGCATGGGGAACAGCATAAGAATTGCGCTATGTGTAATACCCGTAGCACTATAGGTGATCAGTTTTATACCATTTATAATGATAGATTTTTTAAAAACAATAAAACTATACAGGATGTAGTCGCTGCGACTAGACCTGATGGATCATTGCCAGAACATAAACTATATTATATCGATGTTAGATTCAATAATTTATGTAACTTAAAATGTAGAACTTGTGGGCCATATTATAGCACAAGTTGGGTAGGGGACAACAGAAAACTTTATCCTAGTGAAAAACACCGTATAGAAGATAACGGATTTCAATATGCAGGCAAGACTGAAGTACACGCATTTGAAGAAATTTTACCACATCTAGAAACAGCTGAGTTGATATACTTTGCAGGTGGTGAGCCATTGATGCAAGACGATCATTACAAGATACTTGACAGATTGATAGAACTCGGCAGAACTGATGTATCATTGCAGTACAACACAAACTTCTCAAATTTCAAGTTAAAAGGCTATGACGATGTATTGACTTACTGGAAAAAATTCACTAGGGTAGATGTCAATGCTAGCCTCGACGGCAATCATGCTAGGGGCGAATATTGGCGCAAGGGAACTGATTGGCCATTAGTGGTAGAAAATAGAAAAAGATTGATGGAAGAATGTAGTCATGTTACTTTTAATATATCTTTCGCATTAAGTTGGCCAAACGCACATAACTTAGTAGAATTTCACAGAGAATGGATAGAATTAGGACTGATAAGTCCTGCTGATATAATAATCAATCCAGTAGATACTCCTCCCTATTATAATCTTAAAAATCTTCCTGAATGGAAAAAGCGTGAGATAGAGTTATTGTTCTTAGATCAAATCGAATGGCTTAAAAAGTACCCAGATCAAGATCCTTATATAAGTAATACAACACATAGATATGAGAATGCGATTAGATTCATGTACACAGAATTTGGTCGTGAGCGCAATTTGCATGAAACATTAAGAATGTTTAGTAAGATAACTAAAAAGTTAGACCAGATAAGAGAAGAAGATTTCTTTACTGTGTATCCTGAACATGAGAATATAAGACAATATCTTATACATAACAAATTAGACGATGAGTTTGATTACTGATGGAACTAAACAAGTTAATAAAAATACGCAACGAGACTAGCCCTACAATGTGTTTGGCTAAGTTTCATGAGGCTAGTATTTGGGTCTATAGCGGTAAGATTGCTAGTTGCCATTACACTCCTTTCCTTCAAGTGGGCGATACAGTAGATACATTTTATAATCCTGCCGAGAAGCGTGAGCAACAAAAGCGAATGCTAGCAGGGGAACAACCACCTGCTTGTGATAGTTGCTGGCGCTACGAAAATCTAGGACTTACCAGTGACAGGACACGCAAAAGTCTTAGTTTTACTAATCATCTGTCAGCAGAAGATTACCGGAATCCAAATTATATATTCAAACCGAAAGCTTTAGAGCTAGCATTCAACAATACATGCAATCTAGCATGTAGTTATTGCAGCCCACAATTCAGCACTAGTTGGATCAACGACATAAGAGTTAATGGTGTTTACACAGATATCAAGACTGATGACCGTAGGCATTACCAGAAAGACATGGCTGAATTAAATGAGATGATAAAGCCTCCACACATGGATCTATTCTGGCGTTGGTTTGAGACAGTCATGGAAGGACTTGAGAGCATAAGAGTAAGTGGCGGGGAACCATTGATGCACGAAGAAGTGTTTCAATTATTCGCTATGATGACAAGGATAAATCCTAACATAGAAACTGTTATACACAGTAATCTATGTCAAAAGTCAGTAATTATGGACAGATTCTTTGACAAGATCAAGGGCCTTAATAATCTACGCATGAACATAAGCAATGAAAGTGCAGGCCAGACAGCAGAGTTTATCCGCGAAGGTATGATCTATACTGAATGGTTAGAAAACATAGAAAGATTGGGAAATAGCACAGTCAAGGAGTTTAGTATAAGCACTACGGTTAGTGCTATAGCATTACAGTCATTGGATCAAATGTATAGAGACATCATTGAGATCAGACAGAGAACTAAAGTAAAACCTTATATATCAATCAATATGGTCGATAAACCGGAATTTCAAGGATTCGCATGTTTGACTAGAAACGAGCGCGATTTTTACATCAACAAATATTCTAAATTTTATGAAGATATTAAACAAGATTTATTGCCGATAGAACATGAGCATTGTAATAGATTGATTAAGTTTTTGAATGAAGGCTTTATAAGAGAAAATCAGTTAGAATTACGCAAAGATAGTGATGCCTTTTTTGCACAATACACTTTACGCAGAAAAAAACCTTATAATTTAGCAAAGTATATAGGAATAAAATAATGTTAGAGCGTATCATCGTTTTAGGAGATAGTTACACATATGGTCATGGTTGTGAAGACCGCGTGTTTTACATGGACCCTGACAGTAAAAAATTAGTTGGTAAACCTACGATGGGCATGGGTCCTAGCGCATATTGCTGGGCAACATTAATAGAAAAAGAATATAAAATTGAAGTTAAAAATTTAGCACAGTGCGGCCATTCTAATTCTGCTATGTTTCGTGATCTAATTAATTTTAGTTTAAATGATAAGTCACATAAACAAACTCTTGTAATCTTTGCTGGTACTTCACCCGACAGAATAGAAATTTCAGGTGCTAATGGCGGCACACATTCATGGGTATTATCGCAAGCTGCCACTGCTCCCTTTTTGTATGGAGAAAAATCATACAGTGATTTAAATGCGGATCAATATGCGTTAGCAAAAAAGATGTATTTGACACATCTTTATCAAAAAAACATAGGAACAAATTTAGGATTAATGTCAATGTTGGGATCGAAACAGTATTGCGATCTAAGAGGCTTTCATTTTAATTATTCGCTGCCTGAATATTGGTACGATAGGGATACTATAAATCATCTTTATAATGTTACAAAATTAAATAATCTTGCTTTTCAAGATATTCAAAGTTTTGATTACAGCGGTAAGAATAATCATTGGGAGAATATAAACATTTATAAATGTAAAGATAACCATACAAATGAAGTCGGTCATGAAGTCTATTTTAATAAAATCATCGTACCATTACTGAAAAAATACTATGAATAAGATTTTTCCAATAAACAATGACGCAGCATGCCAGTATAAATGGGCTTGGAGCACTATCTTTCTCAATACTGGAACCACAGCTAGTTGTCATAGATGCAAGCACTATGACTTTAACACAGAAACCATAAAGGATTTTCATAATTTACCGGGTAAATTAGAAGACAGAGAAAAAATGCTGCAAGGCATATGGCCAGGTAATGGCTGTGAATATTGTAGGGACATAGAAGTATCTGGCGGATTGAGCGACAGGACAGCATTTACTAATAAAGAAGCTGGTATACTGCCTCCTGAATTACAATCTAATTCTATGGCGGTAAAAGTAACACCAACAATATTAGAGGTTTATTTTAGTAATTTATGTAATCAATCATGCGTATATTGTAGGCCTTCTTTTAGCAGCGTAATCGAAAACGAAGTTAGAAAATATGGTCCTAGTCAATACAATAGTAACTACAGCGATTGGCTACGAGATGATAGACAAAATTATAAGACATATAGGGATAAGTTTTTTGAGTGGATGGTAGAGAACGGTAATAAAGTTGTTATGTTTAAAATGTTGGGAGGAGAACCATTTTATCAAGAAGAATTTGATATGATTTTAGATTTTTTTGATAAGAATCCTTGTCCTAATCTAAGTTGGCATATATTCAGTAACTTGAATCATGAGCCGGGCAAGTTTAGAGGTAAATTAGATAAGGTCAATAAGTTAATTGAAGAAAAAAAACTAAAAAGTATGATGATTATATGCAGTATAGATTGTTGGGGTCCTGATTTAGAATATGTGCGTTATGGCTTAAATATAGACTGGGCTGAAAAAAACATTTTAACTCTATTAAATTGTTCCGGAGTAGATATACAAGTACATGCTACCATCACAGCATTATCAATGCCTAGTATGTATATTCTAGCCGAAAAAATAAGAGAGTGGTCAAAAATTAAAGCTATTCACTTCCATTGGAACACTGTACATACTCCAGCTTGCTTTGACATATATCATTTCGGTGATGAGTTCGTCAAAGATATGGATAGATTTATTGATGTCATAAAATCAGAAAAATCAGAAAATATGCTTGTTCAAGATACAGTATATGGTATCCGTGCTAAGATGCTATCTAGCCAAATAGATAAAACGCAAGTAAATAATTTATATCAATTTCTAAATGAGTTAGATGTAAGGAGAAGAGATGACTGGAGGAAACGATTGCCACATATCGCAACAATAATGGAAGATATTATAGGAAAAACTAATGTATAATATTAATAACATAGGCCGATTACATATAGAACTAACTTCTAGATGTAATGCCAGTTGTCCTGCATGTAGCAGAAATCTTGCAGGTGGTCCAGTTAGTCCCAATCTAGTAATTACCGAACTTACTATAGAGGACATAAAAAACTTTTTTCCGAAAAAATTTGTAGAAAATGTTATAGGCATCAACTTTTGCGGAAATGTAGGCGATCCTGGAATGGCTCTAGATTTATTACCTATATTAGAATATTTTCAATCTAATAGTAAAAAATATATCGCACAGCAAGTAAGAACTAACGGCGGTATGCGTAATCCGAATTATTGGACAGAAGTAGGAAAATTTTTTGCTAGTGTACCTAGAGAGAAAAATTTAAGTCATGCGTTTTATCAACCTGCTGTAGTCTTTAGTGTTGATGGCTTAGAAGATACAAATCATATATATAGGCGCGGAGTTAAATGGGATAGATTATTTGCTAATATGGAAGCATATTCTAAAACTGGCGCTTTCGGCATATGGGAGTTTTTAGTATTTGAACATAATCAGCATCAGGTAGAAGAAGCTAAAAAACTAGCATCTAAACTAGGATTTCATTTCGCAGAAAAAAGACCACTAGGATTCGGCGAATATCAGGGAAAACAGCAAGGAATAAATGTATATAATAGAGATGGAACTTATGATTACACCATATATCCAGTAAACTTTACCGGTGAGAGATCGAAAATTCCAGCAGATTTTAAGATTCAATTTAACAACGCTATGGTACACCCGGTACCTGAATTGACTGAGTTCAGTAAAAATTTAGCAAAGAATTCAGGAATCCGTTGCAAATCACTAGAAGCATATGTACAGGAATTATATGTATCGGCTACTGGACATTTGTTGCCGTGCTGTTTCTTAGGTGGAGTATTTGGACAGTTTAGCAGTTCATATAGTCGCTGGCAGTTCAACAAAAAAGTACAGGAGATGGGAAAAGATAAACTTGATTTAAGACAAAATTCAATTTACAACATATTGATGGGTCCTTATTTTGGTCCATTCTTTTTAGATGGCTGGAAAGAAAAAACAGTTGAAGAAGGTAGACTATTGTATTGTGTGGAAACTTGTGGATCTATATCAGCGATAGATAAGTTATATGTAACAAAAACAATAGATGCGAAGTTAATAAGAAAAGGTGAATAATATGTTTAATTTTTTAAGACGAATATACTATAAAATACTCATGGAATACCGTTATAGGAAACGATTGAAGGAACTTAAAAAACGAGATCCGTTCATTTACTAAACATTTAAATGGTATCAGACAAATTAAATCTAGAGTTTGAAAAGCAATCTGATTTTTTGCAGATGAACCTACATAACTGTAATCTAGATTTGGTATCTAAATATACTCCGGTTACAAGTAGACCTGATTTGATATTAAAAGACGGTAAATTGCGAGATAAAGTCTCTGTATGGACACAAGCAGAGGAAGATAATATAGAAAACTGGAAACACGATGATTTTAATTATGTTTTGAGTTCTCTAGGTTTCAGAGATGAAGAGATAATCGAAACATCATATAATCATCTAGATTTAGCAGTTTTTGGGTGCAGTTACACTTTTGGGGTAGGACTGCCTTCAGACAATTTATGGCATAAACTACTATCAAAAAGCAAGGGCTTAAAATCATATAATTTTGGAATACCCGGGTGCAGTATTAAAGCTGCGTGTGATGTTTTCTCAATAGTTAGCAGGCATATAAAGATCGATAAAGCAGTGTTCTTGATGCCCACATATGAAAGGCAATTATGTGCATCTACTCACAACATAAGTAAAAATGTAAAACTCATCACTTTATTACCAAATAATAATATATCGATTAATCAAATGAATTGTGATATAGACCCTAATATGTATTATAAATATATACCAAATGCAGAGTTAATTCGAAGAACAAAAGATGATATCTATAATATAGAGCATTTAGCAAAGTTAAGAAATATTAAAATATTCATATCATCTTGGGATAGACCTACATATAAGTTGATCAATGTTATGGATTTAAGATATATGACTGTTTTGCCTGAATGGGTGAATCCACCTGACCACATTAATAAAAAAGACGATGCAAGAGACGGATTACATCCTGGGTTTAAGCATCATGAATATTGGACAAAACTAATAGAGAATATTGTTTGTATATGAATCACATAGGCATAAGCGCAGGATTTCACGATGCAGGTATGACAGTCATATCTGATGGAGGTGAAATATTATTCGCAGGACATAGTGAGCGATATAGTAAAAAGAAGCATGACGCTAATCTATGTGAGGGCATTATAAAAGATGCTTTACATTATTCTGGCGAACAATATCAGTTACATTATTATGAGAAGCCCTGGTTAAAGGCTTATAGACAGTTTCGTGCAGGACAAACTATCAGCCCATTAAGCGTAAAAAAGATTATAGGTACTGATTTATGTGATCTTTTAGGTGATAGGCCTATATATACGCATGTGCATCATAAGTCACATGCCGCAGCAGGATTTCAGACTAGTCCGTTCGATCACGCTACAGTAGTCATCATCGATGCTATAGGAGAGATGGATTGCATCAGTATATGGGATGCATGTTACGATAAGAACGGTAATGCGCATTACACTAAATTATGGAGCAAGAAATATCCCAACAGCATAGGATTATTTTACAGTGCCATGACTCAGCGTGTAGGACTAAAGCCGAACGAAGAAGAATACATTCTCATGGGTATGGCCGCATATGGAAAACCTAGTCATGCTAACCGTATGGTGAGTCATTACTTGTCTGATTTATTCGATTTAGAGTTCAGACATAATTTACACATAGGACTTGAACCTAATAACTTTTTAATCAAAGCAGATGGCATGGATATTGCTAGTAGCGCACAACTAGTGTGCGAGACTTTGATAGAGAAAGTCATGCATAAAGCATTTAGATTAGGTTCTAGCAAGAATCTTGTATACGGCGGCGGTGTAGCACTAAACTGTCTAGCAAATAGATTATTAGGTAAGTATTTCAAAGATATATGGATCATGCCTAATCCGGGTGATGCAGGAAATAGCCTCGGTGCAGCCGCATTAGGTTATGGTAAAAAGTTACATTGGGTAGATGCGTTTTTAGGTCATGATATTACAGGGCCTTATCCTGTAAATAAAGTGATCAAAGAGTTAAAGAAAACCAAGATGGTAGGCGTTGCTAACGGTAGAGCAGAATTTGGGCCCCGAGCATTAGGCAATCGCAGTTTATTAGCAGATCCTCGTGGTCCTGAAATCAAGGACAAAGTAAATGAAATCAAACGAAGACAAAAATTTAGACCCTTTGCTCCAGTCATTCTTGAGGAGTATGTACATGAATATTTCGATATGCCTATTAATTGGAATGATAGTAGGTATATGCAAGTCATCGCTACTTGCAAGCGTTCTGACCTTTATCCCGCTATTGTTCATCATGACGGTACTAGCCGTGTACAGACTGTTCCTAAAGATCGATCTGGGATACGACAACTCTTAGATAAATGGTATGCAGCCACAGGCTGCCCTATGCTATTGAATACATCGTTGAACATACGAGGAGAGCCTATGGTCAATGACCGTACTGATGCTGACCGTTTCGAAAAACTTTATAATCTTAGGGTAATAAGTTGAGTTATATCTATGTGGGCGGAGATAGTTTTTGCTACCGTAGGAAAAATCCCGCCACTGATTGGCCATTGATTCTAGCGAATGAGTTAGAGTTAAAATTAACCGGTCAAGGGTTTTCGGGTAGTTCTTGGTGGCCGCTTAGAAACGATCTATTAAGATATAAAAATCTCAAAAAACAGAAATTTGATGACACTAAAATTTTCGTATTTTGTCACACAGCAGTAGCAAGAATACATAATAGTCAACTGTATTATGAGGATGCTGATAAAAGAGAAGAAATCTATAATTTTTACATGAAATATATTTACGATGAAACTTTTCATCGATGGTCGATGATACAGTGGTTTGATGAACTGAATAAC
>Ga0194116_10005713_pt1 | contig 13569 bp, 9 predicted proteins | sample TA2MahsurfametaG_4_FD_148617 | JGI IMG/M metagenome (GOLD analysis project Ga0194116, IMG submission 148617) | Freshwater microbial communities from Lake Tanganyika, Tanzania - TA2015008 Mahale S9 surface | ecosystem: Environmental > Aquatic > Freshwater > Lake | place: Tanzania: Lake Tanganyika... | reverse complement strand
ATCCCCAATGGATATGAATTAAAATTTTAAAATTTCATTGTTGAATATTATATTTGAGACAAAATAAATAATAATAAAAATTAAAAAATTAAAAAATCAAAAAATATTAATGATTAATTTAATTCTTATAAGAAAAATGATATTTCAATATTAATGTTCTATTATAATTTAATTTCTCTCAAATTAAGAATTTGATAACAGTTAAATTTTTTATTTTTAAAAATGATTAAATTTTGATTCAAATGGACTTCCAATAATATCGGGGTAAATGAATTTAATTTTAATAAAAAATTTTGAAGTTTAGATGTTATGACCTCTATAATTTTTTTTTAGTAAATATTTAGATTCTTGACCTTAATGATTTAAAGAGTATTCCTTATAATTATTTTATTTTTAAATTAGCGTTAAACATAATTATTCTCATTTATATATTTTTCTAGATATTTTATTCCATTTTTCAATTCAAAAAGACAAATATTACACTAACAATTTCTATTATTTTTTTTTATTTATCGTATTCTTTTTCTCATTTAAAATTGGACTATGATTTGGAATATCCTTTGGTGCCTTAAATTTGATAACAGCTACAAAATTAGAAAATTTAATTATTAATATATTTATTTCAAAAAAGTTAAATTTTTGAAAATACCTTTTTTTGAATTCAAATCCAAATTAATTATTTCATTTTTAATTTTATTTTTATCATTTCTTAAAGTCATAAAATATTTATTGTCGGTAGCTATATTTTCATTATTGCTTAAAAAGTCTTTTATTGGATACTTAATATTTCGTGCACTTGATAAATTCTTTCTTTCTTCAATTTCAAAATATTCCTCATTATTAATTCTTTTAATATCTTTCAAATTCAATGTTGGAATAACAATTTTTTGTTTTTCTAGATTTGTCATTATATTATTATTTCTGAAATTATTTGTAATTTCATAAAAATTATCATCTGATTTCCCAGAATTAAATAAATTTATTTCATATTTATTTAAAGCTTTTTGATTTTTGATTTCTTCATTTTTTTCATTTTTATACAAAGGGATAATTTTTAATTTAATATCTTGATCTATATTATGATTATTCTTACAATTGTAATTATTAATTATGGATTTTTGTCCTCTTTGATTCGAATTTTGAATTTTCGATTCATTAGAATTAAAATTTTGTGAATTTAAAGAATTGAATGTATTTATTTTACTTTTTTCATTTGAAATTTTATTTTGAGAATCAAAAATTGAAAATTTTTTATTGTGGGTTCCTGAGTTTTCTTTTTTATAAATTAAATAACTCTCTAAATTAAAATTATTTGAAGTAGAATTTTCTCTAGCTGTGTTATTAGTATAATTATTTTTGCAATTATTTTCAGTATTTTTTAATGATATGAAATTACTATTTTTATTTATAAGTGTTGTATCATTAAATAAAATTAAATTTTTCAAATTATAATTTCTGGAATTTGAATTAAATTTATTTTTTGTGTTTTCGATAATTTTTAAATAGATTTCATCGTCTATTATTTTTTGACACTTTTTGGTCGTGTCAGAATCTTTTTTATGAATATTATTATTATTAATTGATTCATAATTTTGTGTAATTTCATTATCGTAGTTAAAAAAATTATTGACTTTATGATTGTTATCTTCTTTATAGAGAGAATTATTAAAATTTATATTTTTGTCTTCTAATTTTTCATCTCTTTTAAATAAATTGTTATTGGAAATTATGTGATATCTTGATTCTCCTTCATTTTTAATTATGTGAATTTTATCTTTATTATGATTTTCATTCTCATGTTTGATATTGATATTTGAAGATTTCATATATTTATTAATAGGTAAATTATTTGATCTTTTGACATTAATATTCGTAGATATTTGATTTTTTTGATTTATATTATAATTGTCAAGTTTTTTAGGATTTGTATTTGTATTTAGATTTAATAAAGGATTTAAAATTCTATTTTTTTCAGATTTATAAACCACTTTTTTTTCGCACCTTAAATTGTTAGTGTTATCTGAAAGAAGATTTTTATCTAAATGTTTATTTACTTCTAAAAGTCGATGTGTAAGAGGCTGATTAATTTTTATTTTATTGCAAAGAGTATTTCCTTTATTATAATTATTATTTAAATGACTATTATTGTTATTATTTGTTAATATATTAGTCGCTATTAAATTATTATTTTTGATATTACGAGATTTCTTTTCTTCTTCTATAAGTTGTTTTGTGAAATTTATTGTGTTAAAATTTTTGTTATTGTTTGAATTATTTTCATTTGAATCAAAATTTTCTGATTTTTTTGGGTTTACATTAGCAGATAATATTCGAAAATTATTATTATGTGTTGGAAATCGCTGATTATTATTGTCTTTTTTATCTGTCCCTAAATTTAATTTTGAATTATGGCTAATACATATTTTCCTTGATAAATGATGAGGGGTTTTTAAGTTATCTCCATTTATTAAATAATTCATATTTGTAAATTTTTCAGTGATTTTATCCGATAACTTATTAACAAAATTTAATTTTTCAAATTTATTAGAATAATTTATTAGATTATCTTCTGTATTTATATAGTTGTTATCAAATAATTCATTAGAAATTTTGTTACATTTTGTTTGGTTTAATTTTAAAGATTCCAACCGACCTCTTTCAGTTACAGATCCTGGTTCATATATCAAAATTTTAGGGCTTTTTAAATTTGTATTATACTTATCGTGTTTTTCTTCTGTTTCTTTTTTAATGATTATTTTTTTCTCTTTATTCAGCAAATGATTCTGAGTCAAATCCCCGGAAAAATTAGTTTCTAAATTAATAATATTTCTTTGCGTTTGTGAGTAATTATTTTTACTTATATCACTTTGATTAACAATATTTTCAATATGATTTTTATCGCTATTTTTATTGTTGATATCTAAATTTTTTATTTTATTATCCATTTTTACATTCAAATTAAGATTAAGATTTAAATTAATATTATATATTGATGAAGGATTATTATTAATTTCATTATTTAAATTAAGATTATTTGGATGAATTTGAATAATTTTATTATTTTTAATATTATTTTTATTTTCATCCTTAGAAATCAAATTTCTATTGCTACTTAAAGCATTTTTAAAAATTGGAATTCCTTTATTATGTTTTTCCTTCCCTTTAGAATGTATACAATCTGTATTATCTAAATTGATAATTTGGTTTGTAAAATGATTATTTGAAAATTTTTGCTTTATATCATTTTTCTTATTTACAAATTGATTTGAAAACAAATTTGGTTCTGTTACATTATTGTTATTATAAAAATTATTATATATTTCTTGATTTTTCTCATGTAAAAATTTTTCCTCGCAATCTACTTGATCATTAAAATTATTATTACTATTTTTTTTTTGAGTCTCATTTTTATTAAAATTATCAATTTTTTTAATATCATTTGTATTTTTTAGATCACTATTATATATATTTGCAAAATTATTATTTAGTTTATTCTCTTTTGAATTTCTGCTATAAATATCTTGTAATAAATCAATATCTCCTCTATCTCTTTCTCTTGAAGTTAAAGCCTTATTCTTAGTCTTTGATTTTGAATTGATTATATTTATTAATCCATCTAAATTATTCATTTTAATAGATTGTATCATATTTTCTATAATTTTAAAATTTTGATTAAATTTATTCTCAATTTCTCTTTGTGAATTTTGATTGTTAAGTTCATCTTTAACCATTAGCTCGTTCAAAGGTTTATGTATACTTTCAAAATTTTTTTGAGTTCTTTTTATTAAATTTTTATCTATTTGTGATTGTAATTTTAAATTTTCTTTATTATGTATATTGTTATTGTTGATTTTGCATTTATCATTTTTAACTGGTTCTGAATTTTTCCTTGATTCTAATGATTGTTTATTAAAATTATTATTAATATTATATATTTTACCTGTTTTAAAATTTAAATTCTCACTATTAATTAAATTATTTATATTTTTTAAATTAAGTATTGGTATGTTAATTTTTTTTGAATCTTTAATATTTTCTTTCTTAATATTAATATCAGAGATTTTATTTTGGTATGTGATTAATAATTTTTCTTTTTCCTTACTATTCATTGTTTTTGGTGCTTCTTTTATTTTAGATTGGTGTTTATTATTGATTATAGTATCAATTGTTAAAACACTATTTTCATTTATTTTATTTTTTTCATTTCGAATTTCTTTTATATTTTTTTCTATATTATTAACCATAAAAGAGTGCTCGTAATTCAAAGATAAATTTATATAATTTTTCGAAATTATTTGAAATTTAATATCCTTATTATCTGGGAGGATAATAGAATATTCATCTAAAAATAAAGAATGCTTAGTATATTCGGTTTCTTCATTGTTTTTTGTAAGTAATATTTGTTTTTGGATAGAATTATTGTTTTTCGAATCTTTTTCTTTGAGGAAAGTTTTGGAATCTTTATCTATTGGCCTTTTTATTAAATAATTATTCACATTTTTTTTTCCATTTTTAATATAATTATTTCTTTTTACAATAATATTCTTCTTTATATTTATATCATTATTTGAGATTTCAGTTATATTATAATTATTGAAATCTCTATCGGAAAATTTCTGCAAAATCCTTAATGGTTGGATTTTAGCTTGTGATTTAGTGTTTGCACTATAATCAACTTTTAGATCAATAAGTTTCTCAATTTCTAGGAAAGAAAAAGAATTAATGACTTTGTCATTAATAATATTTTCTTCATTTGTAATTATTTTATTCTCATTTCTATTGACTTCTAGATTGAATTTTTCAATATTATATTTGTTTCCATCATCTTTAAGCTTAATCATTTTCTTGATCCCATTAAAATTTATATCTTTTCCATGAATATTTTTTTCTATTTCGAAATTCTTTGAATTTATCTCTTCATATAAATACAAAGAATATTCATTATTATTTTTTTCTTTTTTTAAATGTACATTATAATCTTTAAAATTATCATTGTCTTTATTGTTATTCAAATCAATAAGATTTTCACTTTTGATAAAGTGAGATTTAACAATTTTTGAAAAATTATTTATATTGGTTTCTATTTTATTGTTTTCTTCATGACCTGAATTATTATTATTTCTTTTTACATTATTTTTACTTATTTTTTCTTCTAGATTCTCAAGACGTTTTTTATGTCTTTTTAAGTTTTTAGAAATTAACTTATAGCATTCCAATTTGAAATAAATTGGTTTTATTAATGTGTAAGTTTGATAATAGGCACTTATACGCGGCATTCTATCTATTGATTCGTTTAACTTATAAAATCTTTTCAAAAAATCTGAATTTTCATCCCAAAATAAATAATCTTTAAATACACTGACTATATGTTTTCTTTCATCATATATAATGTCATTTATGGTCTTGATATTAATTTTTATACAATTGCTATCATACCTTTTTAAATTATTTCTTAATTTTTGTAAAATATTCTTTTTTATAAGTTCTATATCTACTTTCTTATTTTTATAATTTTTTTTTAACATTAACTTTTTCATTTGAAAAAAATTATTAGAAGTAGTATTATTTGAAGAAGAATTATTTGCTATACGTAAATTTTTATTATTCAGAAGTGGCTTGTTTTCCCTTGTGGTATTAGGGTGTTTCATCATTTTATCAGTATGCATCATATTTATAAAAAATTTTATTTTAAGAATTTTATAAAATGATTAAAATTAAAAATAAAATTTTAGTAAGAAAATTGTTCTCAACAACAATATTTTCATTTTAAAATTGATTCTTCTAAATTAAAATTATATTCATTGATTTACTAATTTTATTTAAATTATTAATAAATAGCCTGCAGAAAAAGATATTAAAACCTATCATGGTCATATTTTCAGAAAATGAATCATAAAAAAATTCACTGTATGGAATTAGCACTCAAATTGTTGATAAATTTAAAAAAAAATTTTAATTCATCGATAGTATTATTATTTACTTAATTAAAAAATCCTTAAATTAAAAAATTCATAAATAATGTAGAATAAATAAGAAAAATATCGTATTAATAATAAAAAATTTTATGAATTTAAATATTTAATAACTTTCCATTAAAAACTAAATTTTTTTAATAGATTATATTTCTCATTAAAATATTAATAATCATTACTTTTTATAGTTATTTTAATAAATATAAATTAAAAATAAATTTAAAAACAGACTAAATATTGGATTTAACTTATTTAAATCTTATGCCTTGTTTTAGGGATAACGCTACCTTAATTATTTTCAATAGTCAATAATCATTTTTTCAAAATATTTTATTTTTGAATGATATAAAATATCGCTTATAGAGTTTGAAGGAAGTCTTCCTTAGATTTTGGATATAATTCATAATGAAACTAAATTTAAGTTAAAATTTAATATATATACTTCTGAAAATTGTATTTTTGAATCTCTATTATAATCGAATCTCGAAAATAAAAATTCGATGTCTTTTTTCGAATATGGGATTTCAATAATTCTGAAATAATTTATCAACTAATAATAAGTAAGAAAATATGATCTATTAAATATCATTATTAAAAATCCCAAGGGAAATTTTTTTAAAATAAAATTACATCAATATCTAGAATGTAGCCCTTGCCTAATTTATCAATTTTTTCAAATGTTTTTCGAAGATCTAATCTCGAGAGTCTATTAAATCTCTGTCTTAAAATTTCTATCCTACATTCTACATTCAATAAATTTCTAAGCAAATTTTGAAAACAAAAATTTGTTTCTTTCAAAAAATGATTTGATTTATATTTTCTATAATTTAGTTTATTTGGAATCCTATGTTCCAATAATGTCCTATATCCTATATCCAGAGGACATAACATCTCAAAAAAATCATTGTAACTATTATATATTAATATATTTTATAAGAATAATTGAATTTGAAACAATAAATAAAATTTGAATTTTAATTACGATAAAATTCCTTCTCTTGTTAAATCATATCTTCGAACTAATAAAGAAATTTCCTCATTAGAAGGGTAGATTTCTAATGAATGCATTCCACATTTTAAATCCAATGTAGTTAAAAATCCTTTACCGTTCAATTCAAATAATTTAAACGCATCTTCAGCATTAAAATCCTCATTTATTATTAAATTATTTTTTGCGTTTTCTATCTCATTTTCACATTCGATTAATTCTTCAAAAAATATTCTTAATTTTTCTTCTTCTAAACTAGCCCTATTATTTTCATAATATTCGTCTAATTTAGCATCTCTATTTGAATAAAAACTCATCAAAGCATCATTTTTTATTATTTTATTTTTTTCTATAATAGAAGAGCTAGTGTTTCTAAAATTAGATTTTAAGTATTTATTTTCACCTCGTGAATTATTTTCTTCATTTTTAAATTTATCAAATGATTTTGTTATTTCGGAATATTTAGCTGTGGACATATTGAATCTTTCTATACTTCTATTAAATATACTTTGAGATCTATTTCCTTCAAGAATATTATTTTCCCTATTTATTTTATTGTTTTTTTTTATTATGTTTATTAAATTTGATTTAGAGGGGCTTTTTTTGAGTAATAGATTGTTAATTTTTTGTGCAGTAGATTTGCTACAAGGAGATAGTGAATTATTTGAAGAATTATAAATTTTTTTTTTAATTTCAATTTTCAGATTTTTAGTTGAATTAGAGATACCTTCTGTTGCAACTGCAAAAAGCTTTCCAAATTCATTAAAATTAATACGTGAATCACGGTCTATATCAAGTCTCTTGAATGCTGCCATTACTTCTTCTTCCGAGAAGTCTTTTCCTGATCGAATTAGGAATCTCTTTAAACTGAATAAAGATGAATAAAATTTTTATTATTGTATTTTCCAAAATATATGCAATTATTTGAATAATAGTCGATAAAAATTTTTCTTTTTTAAAAGTTTTTAATATCTTAAATTTATTTTAAAATTTAGATAACAGATAATAAAAATTCACCTTGCTTCTGAGATATATGTATCTTGACCTTTAAGCAATGAATATATATCTAACAAACAATAATCTAATCTATTGGTTAATTCTTTTAATGATTTTTCAACTCTTCTTGCTAATTCTAATTCTTTTTCCAAAACATTTGTAAGGGAAAATTCCAAACCATTTGTCAAAGTAAAACCATTTTCATATCCAATCATTTCTCTTGTTTTTTTTCGTATAATGATGTTAGAATCTGATAATATAAGATTCAATAATTCTGTGTAATTTAAATTTCCATCATTATCAGAATCATAAAATGAAACTATTATTCGAGCTTCTAGAGCAGTAATATGAATTTTGTTTAATCTATAATTAAGTTTATTTTTAAAAAAGTTATTTAATTTTATATTCTCAAAATCCAAAATATAATTATTTAATTATTTTTTGCTGAATGACTGACTGCCATTCGTTAAAAAATCGATTTTTTATCATTATAATTGTTTTATAAAGACTTAAATCTTAGTCGTTTGCATGTTAGTGTTTTAAAATCTATTATTTACTTTAAAAATTCAGCAATATTATATTCATCAATAAAATTTTTTCTTTCTCTATCAAGTCTATTAAAAATTTGATATGCATCGAAATTATAAGAATTAGCTAAATTTTTTTTTGCTATTTCAACAGATTTTTCTCCTTCATATAGATTGATTATGAATTTAGCTAAAATATTTTCAGTTTCTTTGGACAACATTTTTCCTTTATGAATTTGTTTTATTTTAAAATTTTAAAACTTAAGATTATTAATTAAAATTTTAAACTTAAAATATAAATTAAAATTTTTCTTAGAAACAAAACTTATAAAAAACTTTGATATGAGAAATTTTAAATCATACAATAAAATATATTTGAATTTTACTTTAAAAATTTTTTAAATATTTTATTTCTAATTTTTGGAAAATTGCAAATAAAATATTATTTGAAAAAAAATATAAGCAAATTTGCATTTTATAAAATATTATCTTAAATAAAAAATTAATTTTTGAATTCCAATATTGCAGATTTTAAGTATAGAATTTTCTTTATTTACACTATAATATAATTCAGGAATAATTTTATGAACTAAATTCAAGAATTTTTTTCGTCGTCTTTTTCTTCGAAAATATCTTTAGAAAAATTAGAGACTGCAGAATGTAAAGATTCATTTAATTTTGTATTTTGATTACTTTTATTGTTATTAGAAGCATTTTTAATTACATAATCAGTATTTTCTTCTTCATAAGGGTCCTCAAATTCTGAAACTTCACTTACGCTTTTGTAACTTAAAGTATTTTTATATTTAACACTTAAATTCCTTTCAGATTTATTAGATATACATTCCATCAAATTATCTTTTAAACTAAAATATATATTTATAATTAATAAATTAAAAAAAATTCATGATTTTAATTATTTTGTACTGAGATTCTTTTGTAATCATTGAATTCAAAGCTAGATCAGTTTGAGTTGCTTTTTCTTTATAAAATGAATTTGTAAAATGAATGTTATTTTGGTTTGCATTGGTATTAATTTCGATTGGATTTGAATTGTTCATTAAATTACAATTATTATTATTATTATTATTTGTGTTGCTGCGGATTCCTCCTATATTTTCTCCATTATTATGTAAACTTGTAGAATCAAAATTTTGAGAAGTTTGATTATTTGAATTCCCTATTAAATTGTTTCTTAAAACAGTTGAAGAGGTGCTTGAAACATCTGATGCTGTAGAGCCTCTTCTATTATGCCCTTGTGGATCTATTAAATTAGATAAAAAATTTTAATTTAAAATAATTATTTTTATAAATAAAAGAAATAAAAATATAATTTTATTAAATAAGCTAATAAAAATAAAAAATATTAACTTGCAATTAAAGAATATAAATTTCCCAAAAGATTATTAATTATAGATCCCCCCCCTTGTAAATTATTATTATTAGTCGTATTTTCATAATTTGATGAATTTTCATTATTATTTACTGTCAGATTCTCAATTAGCGTTGTATTATTAGAATTCGTTTGATTATTAAAGTTTTGATTGACTCCTTGTCTATTATTATTTTGGATATTATTAGCCCCAAGACTAAACAGTGAAGCATTAGGATTTCGATTTAAAGCTGAAATGAAAGGATTATTTAAATTGATAACAGAACTATCAGAATTATTGTTTGAATCAATATAATTATTAGAGTTCATATTTTGATTATTTATAGGATTTCTAACTTCATTGGAAGATTGAGTATTATTGTAGTTTGAAGTACTTACTCCTTGATTATTATAGAATCTATTTCTTCTATTTGATATTGTAATTATATTATTGCTATTATTAGTCAAATTACTATTTTGATTGAGCTGATTGAGTGGATTATTATTTTGAATATTCAACAAATTGTTTGAACTTGTATTCCTACTATTATTATTATTCTGATTGATATTTGACCCTCTACTTCCAAAGTAATCAGTTATACTTCTATTCATGCGATTACTTTGGTTATTTAAAGAACTTTCATTAGTATAATTATTTATATTAATTTCTCTGTTATTATTATTGTTGAATGAATCATTAAAAGCGAATAAATTAGATTGGCTTGCTTGATAATTGTTGTTCAAATTGTTATTGTTATTATTATTAATAACATTATTATTTGAATTTCTCATGCTTTGTGGAGAAACCAAAGTATGAACGTATATATCAATATTTGGTTCATCAAAATTTTGATAGCCATTCATTAATATTACTTCTCCTGGTGTAAGCAAAGAAGGAACTTGTAAATTTATTTTTGGAAAATTATCAAAATATGGTTGGTTGTTATTAGTATTTAAATTATTATTGATATTTTGAGATTGAAAAAGTCTTTGAATAAAAGGCAATTCACTTGAGGCATTATTTATGTTATATATATTATGAAAAGTATTCCCTAAATTATTATTATGAGTTTGAGAGCCTATGTTATTATTAGTATTATTGTTATTTATATTATTTGAGTTCATCTGATTAAGTTCATTTGAATTAGTATTATTTATTTGGTTATTTATTAGCTCATTTGAATTATTTGCAATATTAGGGAGAATATTGTTTTCGTGATTTCCTATATTATATGTAATTTCATTAGAAATTGTGAATTGATTTTCACTATGATGACTCTGATCATCTCGAATTGAGGAACTATCATTATCCTTCTCTTTTTCCTTTTCTCTTTCTTTTTCTCTATTATCTTTTTCTTTTTCAAAAGAAATATTAAAAGGATTATTTTCTTTAATTGGTTTGTTCTCTTTGTCCTTACTATCAGCCTTATTTTGAATATTAATTATCGCAGAATTATCCTTATTAATATATCTATTTGAATTACCATTTGTAAAATTCGTACTCGTATTAGCATTGGCATTATTAATTAAGTTATTACTGGTACTATTTATATTCTCCCTATTTGAGAAAGAAACATTTCCTGTATTGTCTCTATTTAAAAATAAACTATTCGAATTTAAATTCAAAACATTTCTGGAGTCATTTAAATTATTGCTTATATTTTGGGATGTTTGTTGTTGTCTATTTAATTGAATATTATTGTTTTGTAAATTAAAATTTATTTCAGGATTCAATAGATTTTGATTTGGATTCGTAATGCTCGAAATAATAGATCCTTCATTGGTATACATTGAAAATCCACTTGCACATGAAAGAGTATCCGACATATCAATGTTTTGATTATACCCTAGCAGCAATTGAGGGTATAAATTTGGGTTTATAATCAAGTGAGATAAATGAAGTGATATATCTTTAATTTTATTAATTTTAAATTTTTTTAATATACCTGATAAAAGCCGACCAACTCTATCCATTAATGGAATAATTTGGCTTGATAAAAATAATAATTCATGATCATGTGTGGATAATTGAAAAGATGTATTTATTTGTCCTTTGTGATTATTAGTATTTGGAATCTCGTTCAATTTACTTTCTTCATTAATAAAATCATCTCTTTTTATATTTCCCTTTTGATTATCGAGTTTATTATCAAACAAAGGTTCTATCATTTATTTGTTATTTTTAAGCACATATTTTAATAAAAAATTTGACTTTATTAAATTTATAATTATTACTGTTTAAATTTTTTTTTCTCAATCTGCTCATCATTTCAATATTTCTGATTATTTCTTGCATCATTCCTGCTGATTTTTCCAAATAATAAAATGAATCAATTGATCTATGTTGTTGTTCAATATTTGCATCGCAAATAACAGAAGGATATGGGCTTAAAAAAATACTTGAAGGTGATTGAGTTGTATATGTTCTAAATGCCAGAATAAAAATTAAAATAATAAAAAATTATTATCTGTAAATTTCTTCTTATAATTTAAAACATTAAAAAAGAAATCTTGAATTTAAGGAATACTTAAAATGAGCAATTCTAGGAGAAGAAAACTCTATCCATTCATCCCATCTAGTTCCCCATCCATTATAATGGACATATGCTTGATTTCCTCTAACTCTGATTACTTGAGCTTCGAGCCATTGGTCAATTGTATCTTTTACATCTATCCATTGTCCAACTTCTAATTTAGATTTAGAAAAATCAAATCCAGTTATAGCTCTATTTTGTAAGATTTGTTGATCATCAAATTTTGATCTACAATTTACAAGATTTTGTATAGAAATAATATTTTGATGCATTGATTCAAAACATTCAGAGAGATCGAAATTAGGAACTAAAAAGTTTTAATTAGATAGAAAATTTGTAAAAATTTTAATTAAAAATAAATCTTTAATTTATGTAGATTTTGAAAATTAAAATTATAATTTATTTTAATTTAAAATATACTTCTCCTCCTTCTTGGTCTTCTAGGTCTAATTATAGGGATTTCAATCAAGGAGGAAAATATATCTTCTGGAAGAATAGATGCATTTCCAGAATTTAAATTATTTTGGTTGTAATTGTTATTTGATATATTGGTGTTATTATTTGTCATATTTTCTTGCATGTCCTCATTAGCTTTCGCAACTAAATGTATGACACTTTCATCTGATATTTTATAATTTTTTGCTTTTTCATTGTTTTGAAGAAGTTTTCCTTGAAAGATAAGTCTTTGTTTTGATAGAGGGATATTTGTTAACTTTAATTTGAAATTAAAATGTCTTTATATTAATCATACCTCTACTATTTTTTCTTTAATTTCTTGAATGTTTGAGCCTCTTTTTATTGTAAGAGAAAAAATATTATCCAATGTTTGAATTTTGATAATCATATCTTCATTATCTAATAATTATATAAATGTCTTTAAAAATATATATATTTTCAAAGTAATTAAATTTGGAGGTTTTTAATATTTTTACCATCTGAATTTGAAGATTTCAAGCAAGGTGTTTTTTCCATATTTATAATTACTTAATTTTTTAAAATTTTCATTTATTAAATTTTGAAATTATTATAAATATAAAAATAATCATTATTTAATCTCAATTAATTATCGTGATTTTTTAAAATTTATTCTTTAATTTTTAATAAACAATTTTATCTTTTAATAACATAATACGCAATTATTTATAAACATTTTAACTTTTTTAAGATTTTGAAAAATCAT
>Ga0194116_10005711_pt1 | contig 13573 bp, 9 predicted proteins | sample TA2MahsurfametaG_4_FD_148617 | JGI IMG/M metagenome (GOLD analysis project Ga0194116, IMG submission 148617) | Freshwater microbial communities from Lake Tanganyika, Tanzania - TA2015008 Mahale S9 surface | ecosystem: Environmental > Aquatic > Freshwater > Lake | place: Tanzania: Lake Tanganyika... | reverse complement strand
ATCTATAAATTACTCGGGTTGGATTGCCACGATATTTACCAGGATTTACTGGTTTATACAGTCCCGAATATGCCATAAATAATATAGGTTCCCACAGTTATATTTAGAGTGGCAGTAACAAAGATTAACGAATTCATATCGCAAATTGGTGCAAAGGGGGGCATGTCCCTGACCACTGGTTTTGATGTTCAATTTGAGTTTCCTAAAGGCACTAATAAAAATTTTTTAAAATTTTATCAATCTGGTGATGCTCAAATCGTTAATATGTTATGTGATGAAGCACAGTTGCCAAATGTACAGGCAGCTGTAGCATCGGTAACTGGTAGGTATCTGGGAGAAGGCGCAGTTTATTATCCACATACCAGACTTTACTCAGATCTTAGTCTAGGATTTCTTTTGGATGCAGATTTAACACCCCTTAAGTTCTTTACTGCGTGGCATGATTACATTTTTGGTGAAGGAGATCTTAAAACTTATAGTGGAACTATTGGCAATGCAACAAATGTTACAGCAAGGCAATTTAATCGTATTAATAGAGTACAATATTCCGATTTTTATGTTTCTAATATGAGAATCATGAAGACAGAACCAACTTCAACTGCCGCTAATGGAAGAGCACCAATTGTTTACATTTTGGAGAACTGCTATCCATATTCTATAGATGCTGTACCACTATCGTATGGAACCTCTCAAGTTACGAGAGCTACAATTAATTTTTATTATTCAAGGCATACCGTTTCCTATGGAGATACCTTAAAAGTTAGGTGATCTCAAAAATTGACTTTGAATTACATAAATTCGGGAAAAATTTTTCCGCCGAAAAATTGTTAAAAAAGTCGCACTAAATATTTTTACGACATGGAGTAATTATTATGGCTTTGCCAACAGTCGCTTATCCAACATACGAGCTTGACTTGCCATCCAATGGAAAAAGCATCAAATATCGCCCTTTTCTGGTAAAAGAAGAAAAAGTACTTTTACTTGCATTAGAATCTGGAGACGAAAAACAGGTAACTAATGCTGTAAAAGATCTAATCAAAAATTGTGTTTTAACAAGGATTAAAGTAGAATCTTTACCTAGTTTTGATTTGGAGTATATTTTTCTCAAAATCAGAGCAGCATCTATTGGAGAAACAATCACGCTTACTGTTACTTGTTTAGATGATAATGAAACTCAGGTAGAAACGAAAATCAATATTAATGAAGTAGAAGTTTATAAAGCAGAAGGTCACAGTAATAAAATTATTTTTGATACCGATTTTGGGATAGTAATGAAATATCCAAGTATGCAAGAATTTGTTGATCGTGAATTTTTGCAGAAAGAGATGAAAACTGAAGAAGTATATGACTTCATTTCAACCTCAATTGAACAAATTTTTCAAGGAGAAGAAATCTACGATGAATCTACAACTTCAAAGAAAGAATTTAAGGAGTTTTTGGAAAAATTGACTACTAAGCAATTTGAACAGATTCAGAAGTTTTATCAAACTGCTCCAAAACTACAACATAAATTTAGTGTTACTAATCCCAATACAGGGGAAGAATCAGAATATACAATTGAGGGACTACAGAATTTTTTCGCATAGCACTCTTCCAGAATAGTTTGGAGGGGTACTACCGAATGAACTTTGCTTTAATACAGTACCATAAATATAGCTTGACTGAGATTGAAAATTTATTACCATGGGAAAGAGAAGTATATACAACTTTTCTCATGCAGTATCTAGAAGAAGTCAAGCAAAAACAACAACAAGCAAAGATTAAGTAGTGGCAAACTTTTCTACAACTTATAGTGGAGATTTCACCAGTTATGTAGCTGGTAAAATTTTTAGTGCCGCTAACATGGCGAAAGATGAGAAAGAAAGAAGAAAGGAAGAAGGTCTAAATCAAGCACAACCAGGATCATTATTTGGGCGTGCTTTACAGCATGAATTTGGGGGCGATCTATACAACAGAACCTTTGGAATTTTTGATCCAAGAAAAAAACATGATGAAACTGATAGAAAATCTTCTAAAGAAGCAAGATTTACAGCACAATTCCCAAAATCAGAAAAAAACGAGGAAAAATCAACAGAGAAAAAAAATGTAAAATCTGCGAAACAAGGACTTCTTGCAGAAGATAATGATTCGGTTCCCGTCAAAGATAAAGACTTGAGGCAACAAATATCAAAAATATTTGGAGCTGGAATTGATGCTAGATTAATAGCATCGGAACATAAATTATCACGTGTTACTCAAAATATTGTTGAAGTCAAGCAGGGATTAGTTGAAACTCAGCAATTAGTAATTGATCAAAATACCATTCTTTTATCAAAGTTTGATCAAATCTTAGAAATTTTTGGTAAACAGGCAGAGTTTCAAGAAAAATTAAAAGATAAAGCAGAGGCGGCAGAAAAAGAAAGAATTATTGAAGAACAAAAAGATCTTTCATCAACACGAGGATTAATTGACACTGGTGCCATGACAGGTGGTACTTCTGTCCCCAGTAGAATCGCTAGATTTTACAAGAATAGAGCAATAAGAAGATTATACAGGAAATTACCAAAATCTGTTAGACAAACTAGAACAACAGTTAGAAACATTCAAAGAATTCCTGGTAAAGCAGTAGGAAGAATTAGCAATTCTGCTGCTAGTAAAATTGGTAGAATACTTCCTGCGAAAGCAGCAAATTTTGGAAAGAATATAGCTTCAGCTAGATCTGCTGCTCAAGGAATGGGTGGAGTATCTAAAATAAAAAGTGTTGGTAAAAATGTTCCTGGATTAAAACAAGCACTTGCTGTTTGGGAATATGGTGATAGAAAATCGGCAGGACAAAGTAATCTACAAGCAACAGTTGGTGTTGGTGGAGGTTTAGCAGGTGCTGCAGCTGGTGCTGCAATAGGAACTATGCTATTCCCAGGTGTGGGAACTCTTGCTGGTCTTTTGATTGGTGCTGCATTCAGTGCTGCTGGCGGCTATGCTGGTGCCAAGATTGCTGATACAGTTACTGGTGTCCATGAAACTGGGACTTCTCTAACTAAAAAAGGAACAGGATTGCTACATGGTAAAGAATTAATTTTAGGAACTGATGATAGAAAAGGAATTAAAAATGCTTTTGTGGATTCAATGGATAAAATGGGATCTCAATTGGTTTCTACTGCAGTTACTCTTGGTGAATCTGCTGGACAAGGAAGACAAATCAGATCAGAAGCAAAAAAACTCGGACTAGATTATAAAATTATTCCAATATCGCTGAAAACAGATATTGGTAAGTCAAATCAAACAAAACCAGATACGAAACTTTTAGCTGGAATTATTAACCCATTTTCTGCTCTTCAAGATCAAATAGAAAGGCAAAGAGGAGATGGAACAACACCAACAGATACTCCAACAATTACTCCATTAAGCACAGATCAAGCAGAAGCGTTTGAAAAAATTAGAAAAATTGCAGAAAAAGTTGGATCTCCTAAACCAGAAGTTACTGCTGCTATTGCCATGCTTGAAAGTGGGTGGTTAGCAAATCCTGATAGTGTATATTTTGCAAGTGGAAAAACAAACCCGTTTGGACAAACTGGTAGAGGACCAAAGGGGTTTGTTATAGGTAAAGATGGGCAAGAGCACGCTGTATATAATAGTCTTGAAGAGGGAGTAAAAGCACACGTAGATAGGTGGAAGAGTTCTTACATAGGCAAAACCGATCAAGAAATTATAGAAAGCATACGAACTGGTGCTGGGGTAGGAGCACCAGGACAGTACAATACTCGTCCTGGTTGGACACAAGATGTTATGAGAGTATTGCAAAGTTCTAGAGTTCAAGTTTCTTCACTTAGTATTCCTTCTGGGGTTAGAATTGATGCTACTGGGGAACCTGGAGTTGATTTTACTCCTTCTGGAAATAACAACCTAGTGGTATTTCCTGGTAAAGTTATTGAATGGGGCTATCAATATAATCCAGATAGACGTGGTGGTGATGGTGAAATGGGAGCTGGATATGGTAATTATGTTATCATTAGGAGCAGTCATCCACAATATCCAAACGAACAGTTTGATTCATTATATGCACACTTTCCATTATCCGAAGTTAACAAGTATGTAAAAGCTGGTGATAATGTTACTTCTGGTCAGGTTCTTGGTTTGATGGGAACAAAAGCTCATAGAAGAAGTGAAGTTGGAAGTTTAACTGGTCCTCATACTAGCTTAGATTTTCTTAAGCCTGGTTCAAATGAAGCATATTCCAGATGGAGATCATTAGTTCCACTTGTAACTCTTGCTGGATCTCCATCATCTACAGCATCCGCAGGACCAACTCCTAGGCACCAAGGTCCAGTAATTCCTGCTGGATCTCCATCATCTACAGCATCCGCAGGACCAACTCCTAGGCACCAAGGTCCAGTAATTCCTGGTAAATCTAAACCTAAACCAAGTTCAATATTTAATTGGCCAGGGTCAGGTGGAGGTGGTGAATTATCTGAAATAAAAAATAGAACTACAATGCTAAAAACAAGATCTGGGGGTGAAGGGGGTCCTGGTGCTGTTGATAGAGATTATAATTTTACACCAGAGCAAAGGGCATTGTTAAAAACTATATCATATGCTGAAGGAACAACTAAGAGTTATGGAGTAGTATATGGAGGAAACATAGTTCCAGAATTAGCACAAGGCATCATGTCCGTTAGAGAGGTATGGAATATGATGAAGACGGGTAGACTCAGAGGAAGAGATGCTGGGTATGATGCAAGCGGTGAGTCTTATGCTACTGGAAGATATCAACTTATGCCAGATACGTTATCAGATCTTGTTAAAGCAGGACATGTTAAATGGTCAGAAAAGATGACAAATCAACTACAAGATTATTTGGCGCTGAAAAGACTGGAAACATTTAGAGGTGTTTCTGGTCGTGATTTAAGGCAACAGGGATTGAGCAGAGGAATTATGAGTAAAATTGCACCAGAATTTGCTTCTTTCCCATATGCTCCTAAAGGGGGTGGAAGTTTTTATGATCAACCAGTAAAATCCGAAAAAACATTACAACAACAATATAATTCCGCACTTAAACAAATATTAGAAGAACAAAGGAGACAGGAAGTACTTAGAGAAAAATTAAGATTAAAAAAAGAAGCGCAAGAGAAAAATATCTTTAATCAAATTCAAAAAATTCTTCCTGGTGGATTGAAAGGATTGATTCCTTCTCAGTTACTTTCTGATAGTTCTGTATTAGAAAGTATGGAAGAAAATGCAATTCAAACTCAATTTGTTATAATTAATAATCAAATGGTTGCATCTGCTGATATGTCAAAGAATATTATAATCTCTCCATCGTCGGAAGTTGATGTAAATGAGTTGTACAGAATGGCAGTACTAGGAGTATAACAAATAATGGCAAACTATTCCGCTACTTTTTCTGGAGACCTTACCACATATATTGCTGGTAAGATCTTTGATGCTGCCAATATGGCAAAGGAGGAAAGAGAGCGAGCTATTGAAGAAGCGAAAAAATACGATGTAGATCCAAAACTTCGTCGTGGTGAATTTTTTGGTAGAGCATTACAGAGTCAATTTGGTGGAGACTTATACAACAGAACTTTAGGAATTTTTGATCCTAGAAAATCAAAACCAGAAACTGATAGAAAATCTTCTAGAGAAAATAGATATTCAGCACAGTTTAAATATCCTGATCGTTTTGCAAGGGGGCAGTCAGTTGTTGATCCATTGATTGGAACTCCTGCTCATGTCAGAAATTTACCAGAATATCAACAATTAGCAAGTAAGGAAGAGAAGAAATATAAATCACAAAATAAAACTCTAGGACAGACAACAGATCCAGACTCTATGTTCAATAGAGATAAACCTGTCAAAGTTAGAGATCAAAAACTTGGAACATTCCTTGCAGCAGTTGTTGAATCTATTAATTCAAGCATCCATGATATTAATAAAAAATTAGATGAGACAGAATCTGGTGTTATTGAAGCAAAGGAAGGAATTGCTGGTACTATTAAACAACTTGAATATAATGCAGACAGTTTAGAAGAAAAACTAGATGCTATTATTGCAGTATTAAGAGAACAAATTAGAACAGCTAGGAAACAATCGGATACTGCAGAAATTCGTGATAAAGCCAACGAAATAAAACAAGCAACGGATTTATCTGGAACAGAAAGAGTTGTAAAACCAGACGAAGATCCAAACAAAGTAAGGCAATTAAATTTACTAGAAGATAGTCAGGATGCTGGGGGACAACTATCTTTACCTATAGATGATAATCAAGATGGATTTGAAAGAGGGGGAATAGCAACAGGTCCAGACAGTGGATACTATGCCAAACTTCATGGTAATGAACAAATTATTCCTTTAGATAATAATTATACCCAAGGAGAACCTAGTGCGGTTGACGGAAAGGTACGTCCAAAACCAGAAGTGGCAATGCTACCAAAGTATGAAATGGGAACCTCTCCAGAAAAAGGTAATATTAAAACAATGGATGATATGTTTAATAAAGTCATTCCAGTGGTTATGAATGATAAGGATAGAAAAGAAGTAAAAGACGAGTCTGAAAATTTATATGCTGGGATGGAATTGATTCCAAAAGCAACTGGTATTGTAACGTTAGGATTACTGCAAAATGCTTTAGGAATGATGGGTCCGTTAGCAGGACCAGTTGCTCCACTAATTAAAACTCTATCTTCTCCAATTGCATCTTCTTTTGGGGTCCCTGATACAGTTACTGATAAGGTTGTTAGACAACAAGAAACAGAAACGGCAGAAAAAACTAGAAGAAAAGTAACTCAATCTACTCCAGCAATGTCTACACCAACATCTGGATCTCAAAGTCCATCTGGATCTGGATTCCAATGGTGGAATCCATTTTCTTGGTTTAGAGGAAATAATAACAATGGTAACAATGGAAGAAATGGTGGTAGTGGAGGTGGCATTCTTAATTCAGTTCAAAGAGTATCAAACTTCATGTCAAATCCAGTTCAATCAATAATGAGTAGGAAACCTAAAGGTCTCAGTATAAAAGGTGTTCAATCTGGATTCACTGGAATGGCAAAGGAAGGTTTTGATGCTATTATGGGTGGCGACAAATTTAGATTGGGTAGATTTAAACCTCAAATATTAGGTAGAGGTGCATATTCTGCACCAACATTGAAAGGTGCTATGAGATATGCAGGTTCTCAAGGATCTCTTGGCGGAAAACAAACTCCTGGTGGTGTTATTAAAACTATTGTCCCAGGAAGTGCTCCAAGAATCAATTTCTTAGAACCACAAGCGAGAGTAGCACCTGCTACTTTTGATAAGGGTAAAGTACTTGCCGATAAGTTACTTAGTGGAGCATATTCAAATAGTCCTCTAGCAAATAAATTACGCAATCAATTGATATCTGGTACTGCTAAAACTGCTCTTGGTGGAGCAAAACTTGGAGGAAGACTTCTTGGTATTCTTGGACCAATTTTAGATCTCGCTTTCCCAGAACCGACAGCACAATATGATCAACTGACTGGTCCTAATGCATACTATAATGCTCCTGGTTATAGAGGTCCTAAACCATTTAATCCTTCCCAAACTCCTAGTAATTCTAGAGTAAAATCAAATTCTATTGATATGAAGTCAAGGGAATTTGCATTGTCTAGATTGAATCGCTCTTCAAACAATCTTGATCCAATCGTAATAAATAATATGCAACAAGCATCTGCTCAAAAGGAAGAAAGCGTTCCTATTAGAGCTATTGCAACCGTTGGAAATCATGGATTGAATCAATATTACCCATCTCCTTATTGACGTATGGCAGACGACAACATCAATAAACCATATGCATCTACATTTAAAACAAAAAAGATTGCACTTTGGAAAGTAGGAGAAGAAACTGGAAAACCATATATTAATCTTGTCGGTATGGTGACGCATTTCAAGTACTATGAAGACATTTTTATGCCAACTTATAGTGCTACAATGTTGGTAGTTGATAATGCGGAGAATTTAATCTCATCAATGCCAATTCAAGGATTTGAAAAAGTTGTTGTTGAGTTTGAAGATGCAACCAATACTTCATATGAATATGAATTTCGCATTTGGACTATTGCAAATAGAATTACAAAAGACAGGAGACAAATTTATACACTTGGTTTAATTTCTGCTGAAGCATTGATTAATGAGGGAATCAGAATTAATACTGTAGTTAAAGGAAATACTTCGGAACAAGTGAAAAAAATTTTAAGAGAAAAACTGAATGTAACTGATGCAAAAATGGATGTTGAAGCATCAGCAACTGCTTTTAAAATGATTCCGACAAAGAAAACTCCATTTGCAATAATTAGATCGTTTCAATCAAAAACACTTTCTGAAAAAGCATCCACACCATCAAAACCAAAAAGATTACCAGTCATTCCATCCACTAATTTAAAACTTTCTGCGGCACAATCAAATATTACCGTTGCTAGTGATGTTGGAAATGGTGATGTGCAGAAAGCAAAAGGAACTGCTGGTTACTTATTTTTTCAAACTCGTAAAGGATTTGTGTTTAGATCCATTGATTCTTTGGCGTCAGTTGATTCGGAACAAAACGGTAGACCACCAGTTGGTAAAACATATTACTGGAAATATGGAAAAACTGGTGATGATTCTCTCTATAAGATTCAAGAAATTATTTTTGGTAAAGAAATTGATATCATGCAAAAAATGCGTGAAGGAGCATTTTGTTCTATTGTGTGCTATTTCAACATAAATACTGGCAAATACGAGGAGCATGTATATAAACTAGCAGATGTCTGGAATGATATGGTTCATATGGGAAGTCAAACTAAACTTCCATCTGGACAAACTAAATTAGCAGAATACCCATCTCGTGTGATGTCAACTATCATCAATCATGAGAATTGGTATATGGAAAGTGGTGTTGCTTCTAACGAACCAGCGGATGGAAGTGATAAACCATCAGAATTTCCAGATTTTCAAAAAAATTCTATTTCCCAGAGTATTTCTAGAATGGGAATAATGTTTAATCAACGACTTACAATTTCTTTAACTGGACATCTGGAATTAGTTGCTGGGGATAAAATTGAGATTAGGATACCAAATCAAGTCGGAGATAAAGATAGAGAAAAAGAAACTTGGGATCCAGAACACAGTGGAACGTATTTAATTGCAAAACTAAATCATCAATTTGACATTCCCAACCAAACTGTTTATACTGTATTGGATCTAATTAGAGATTCATACGGAATCAAAGAAAAAGAAAGTAAAGTTAAGTAAGAGGATTTATGGAAAGTATTGAACAGCATATTGAAAAAGACACGGACGAATTGGCAGATCCAACTATTTCGTCACAACGTCGTCGTCATGTTGAGTCTGAACTAGAACAACTTAAAGCATATCATGCAAATCACCCAGAAGATCATCATGATCCATCAGCACTAGAACTCTTTTGTGATTCCAATCCAGGTGCTGTAGAATGTAAAATTTATGAGGAATGATCTATGGATGCGTTGAGTAATTTATACCCAACGATTCAAATAGGATCTGATGGATTCTCATGGTGGATTGGGCAAGTTGAATCAAAAAAACAACAGGATCCGAAAGGTTCTGGTCGTTATAAAGTACGAATTGTTGGATTGCATCCTCAGAGTTGTGATTCTGTAGATTCTAATGATCTTCCCTGGGCAATCACAATGATGCCTGTTACAAATCCGCATACCCCTGGGGGAATTACATCTATATCAGATCAATTAAGTCCTGGTGTGTGGGTTGTAGGTTTTTTCCTTGATACGGATAAACAACAACCAGTTATTATGGGATCAATTGGTAGAGTTGCAAATTCAAAGACAGAAAAAGATTCAGATGATCCAACACCAGGAGAAGCTGGATGCAAATCTTTCACAACATTTATTGGATCTGAAAATAAAATTCCATTTGATCAAGACTCAAAGCCAGAAGCAGCTGTTACACCGCAAGATGCGGGACATCCTGCTGATGGAACTCAGAGAGAAGGCGTTAGTAGTGGCAATACAAATTTTTACAAAGCAAAGTATTCTGAAAATACAGAGAGCAATCCTGGCGGAAATGATTGGTGTGTAGAGATTGCCGATAAATGTGGAAAGGAAAAGGATCTTACTAATACTTTTACTCGCCTGTTCAGTGAAATGCTGAATGAAACACAGAAAAACAATGGCAAACTTGGAACTTACTTAGTTGGTGAACTGTCTGGAGATTTGAATGATGCTATTGCTATAGGCAGAAAATACGCAAATAAGGCAATCTTAATTGTAAGAACATTTGTAGCATCAGTAAAAGGATTTGTAATTGAAAAGGTAAAGGCTGGTATTAAAGATCTAATTAATATGATGTTGTATCCATCTGAGGATGGAAATGCCCTTACACCAGTAACTAAGTTTTTGAATGATGCTCTAGCAACAGTTGGATGTAAAATGGCAGATCTTGGAGATCTTCTCGCTGGATTTATTGAAGATCTTATTTTTGGATATCTTTTCAACATTTATAAGGCAGCTGCTTGCATCGTTGATCAATTTGTTGAAGGTATCTTGAATAAGATTCAATCTCTAATGAATCAACTACTTGAAGAAGTTCTTGGACCAATTCAAGCAATTTTAGGAACAGTGGCTTCTGTAATTAATATTATCGGTGATGCAATTAACTATGTTCTAGATTTGTTAGGAATTCAGTGTGATGGACCTGGCAAGTCTTGCTCAAAAGTCACTAAGATCTGTGTTAATTGTTCTACTGATGATGGTAAAGATTTTCTAGATGATCTGCTTGATAAGATTACTGATGATCTGTTCCCAGCAACAGGAGAAGATTGGTCTCAATATACATGCGAAGAGGCACAAGAAGGAACAAAGATTCCAGGAACTAACATTGTATTTTTGGGAGGTATTCAAGATTTTCCAGTTGAGGAGGTGATTAGATATTCTATTGGGGATCTTGATGTTGTTGAAGGAACTGCTGCTGAATTTAGAGTTACTAGAAGTGGATTTATTAATATTTCTTCTAGTGTCACATATTCAACTCGTGATGGCACTGCTATTGGTGGATTAGATTATCAAGTTACTGAAGGTATTCTTGGATTCGCCCCAGGTGAGACCGAGAAGACGATTACTGTTAGAACATTTGCTGATTTTGAACAAGAATCTATAGAAGATTTTTATCTGCGTATTTTTAAGAACACACCAGATACTGTAACTACTGTTGCAGAAAAGAATGTTGGAAGATGTAGAATCATTGAAAGTACGTCAAATCGTGGTGGAGGTGGTGATCCTGCTACGGATGAAGATCCAACACCAGCAAATCCAAATTTCCCAACACAAGATCCAACAAATCCAGATAATTATCTAGATCCAGATATTCCAGATCTTGATGATGGAAGAGATACAGAAACAACTGATGATCCTCGTAAATTAACTCCATCTTATTCAGTGATTGCTGATAAAGTAACCGTTAAGGAGGGTGAATTTATTACTTACACAATTACTACAACTAATGTTGCAAATGGTACAGTTTTGGGATATCTATTATTTGGTAATAATATTACCACGAGTGACATTATCAATGGAAAATTGAGTGGAACTTTTAGTATTATTGATAATAAAGCAAAAGTCGTCGTAGGAATTGAAGAAGATACTACGTTTGAGACCTCTGAAGTTCTTGTATTTGGAATTGGTGGAACTGGCGCTCGCGCAAGTGTCATAATCCTTTCTGATGATTCTGATTTTGGTAAAGAAGAAATTGAACAAAATGAAGACAGTTCTTCTGGTCCTGGACCACTGCCAAGACCACCAAGATCTCCAATAGTTGGTGATGTAATTACTGGTTCTGGTGGTGAAATTATTGATGTTATTATTGATGATCCTGGAGATCCATACAGAGAACCGCCAGCAGTAATTATCGTTGGCAATGGATACAGAGCATCTGCAATTGCTCTTACAGATGAAATTGGAAGACTCACTGAAATCAGGGTTACTGATCCAGGATTTGGATATAAATTAAATACACCAAATAAAGTAAAAAAGGAATGTATCATTGATTCATTTACAATGCTGAGACCAGGAAGAGAATACACTAAGGCACCAACAGTATATGTTGATGGTAATCCTGATGTTGCTGAGGCAATAGTTGAAAATGGAAAAGTAATTAGTGTTAGAATTAAAAATAGAAGTCTAATATTTGACTCTTATCCAGAAGTTTTGATAATTGGTGGAGGAGGATATGGAGCAAAATTTATTCCATCATTCTCTTGTCTTGATCCAGATACTAGGGTTCTTGTTGGTTCTGCTAAGATTGGAACTGGCAAGTATATTGATTGTCCATAGGAGCACATAAAATGGCAAAAAATATTTTTGATAGAGCACTTGGAAAGTTTGGAGCAAAAGGCGCAAATCCAAACGACGTTAATAGTTTTAAGGATAAAACTCTAGTAAAACCATCAACTCCTGATGAGACTCAAGAAGAAGATATTACAAGAGAGATTACTGTATTAGTCAACGGAAAAAGGTATGCCATCACAGATGATGGTGATTTGGATATCCGTAATAAGTTAACTGGCATGGGTATATCAATCCAGCAGACAGGAGATTTGATGATCTTAACTGGATCTGGTGGTAATGGTAGAGCATGTGGTGGAAGACTGATGATTAATGCCAAGTCTGGGCAAATCACAAAGTCTGGTGGACCAATCATTACTGAAGCATCTGCAAGTTCACAAAATCCAGCAAATGGAGAAGGATCAACAAAACCTGGTCAGTCTGGAAAAGGAGATCTTGCTTGCTCAAATTTATACTATGGTGATGCAATTACTGAGTGTCATGGTGAATTGAAAATTAAAGCTACAAATATAACTATTGAGGCAGCTGACGTTTTATCTTTGGTTGGATTGAACAGAGTTTTGATTCAAGCTGGACCAAAGGGAGGTGGAGAAATTCAACTGCGTGCTGGTACAATTAAAGAAGATGCAACTAATAAAGAAACAGCAATTATTGGACAAAAAATAGATGTTGGAGCTGGTGAAGAAACTACACTTCAATTTGATCCTAGAGCATCAAAAAATTTAGTTTCCTCTGGTCATCTGATGGTAAAAGTAGCTGGAGACAGGAAAGAAAATATTGCTGGACTATCTCATACCATTGTTGGTGGTGTTACTCTTAGTGCTCCTTTGGTAAAGAATAGAACTAGTTCTTTGCATTTTGATGTTGCATTAGGAAATGCAAGTATGAATACCAAGGTCGGTAGTCTATTATTTACTGTTGGCGGCATAAAACCACCAGAAACGTTTGAAGCTGGTGGTATTAGCATGTCTGCTATAAAAAAATTTAATGTTGTTGCTACACAAGAGGCGGAGTTTAAATCTCTTGGATTTGATGTTACTGCAGCTGCAAGTGGTGTTAATCTTACTGCTGTTGGTGGAAACGTAACCATTGCGGGCGCCTTAATTTATCTCAATTAAAAAGCTTGACACAAATTTAAGAATCTCCTATACTAGTTAAGTCTTGAATAGGAAGTGTGGCAGAGCGGCTTAATGCAGCGGTTTGCTAAACCGCCGATGTCTTTATGGGCATCCGTTGGTTCAAATCCAACCACTTCCGTTGGTTAA
>Ga0194116_10005708_pt1 | contig 13577 bp, 16 predicted proteins | sample TA2MahsurfametaG_4_FD_148617 | JGI IMG/M metagenome (GOLD analysis project Ga0194116, IMG submission 148617) | Freshwater microbial communities from Lake Tanganyika, Tanzania - TA2015008 Mahale S9 surface | ecosystem: Environmental > Aquatic > Freshwater > Lake | place: Tanzania: Lake... | reverse complement strand
GACAGAATCGCCCTTTTTTGAGAAATACTGCATTAAAAAGGCTTATTAAAAAGCCAATTTATTGCATCTACAACCCAGCAAAAGATGTTATTTCTGATAAGAAGAATCGATTTAATGGAATTGATCTAAAAGATCCAAAGAAATCACCAAAAGAATGCATTTCAATGGGAAAATTTTTTATTAAATCCGGGCTAGGAATTTGTTGTGATATTAAAAATTCTGATTTGAAAATGTTGTATAATCGTGATAAACCGAATCTTTATGAAATATACAATAGTGCAATAATAGCAAATAAGATTGAGAATGGACATATTATTCATATTAAGTTTGGATTTATTTTGGAAGGAAATGGAGATATTTTGAAGAGTGTAAATTCTCGCACTCAAGGTGGATATTTTTCTGGAAAAAATTATGAGGATTTAATCACTCTCAGGAGAAATTCCAAATTTTTTGGTCAAGATAAGAATAGATATCGCTTAGATGATTACGACAAGATTCCAGAAGAATATCTATTAAGTTTAGGAATTAATAAGAAAGATCATTTTGAACAACCTAAATTAGAGGTTAAAATGGATGATTCTTACAAAGAAATGAAGATCAAATATTTCAAGGCGATGCTTAGTAATAGAACTCGTGTTCATATTGCTTTTATGAAAATTGATGAGTGGGTAAATCACCTATCAGAAATTCATAAGAAGGACTATAGTTTTACGACTGACCCGAATGAAGATGATATTTATTGTGTTGGATATTCTCTGGAAGATATAACAAAAACGGATAAAAAATTGGGACCAGCAGGACGCCGATTTATGAATAAGAAGATTGCAATTAATAAGATGAGGGAGCGCCCACATATCTTAAGTACTGAATTTTTTAAACAAATGAATATTCGACAGCTAAGAATGTGGTTTTTCCATAGAATACCACTATTAAAAGAAAATGCAAATCGCATACATTTTGAAGGAAATGAGTTGAATTTTGAAGGAAATTTGATGATTTATGAGACAAAGAAATATTCAGAGTATATTACAAATTATGATTTATTCCATTTCCGAGAAAATGCTGGATTTTTTGAAAAAATTATTACTAAAATTCGAAAGATTTTTTTTATTTAAGTCTATATTTTTTTTAGAAATACAATTTGTTCCCATTTGATCATATTTAGGAATTAAATTATCTGGACAACATCCCCAGCGTGTATTTTTACAATCTGCAACTATTATTTTTTTAGTTGTTTTTTTATGTTGTAAAACTTCCATAATTGCCCAGACTGCTAAACCAATAATAAATGAAAAAAGAATTGCGAATAAAAAAATATATAACATATATTTATAATGGGAAATTTATTTTGGACACTTTTGATTTTAATTATTTTAATAATTATTCTTTTTATTTATAACTTGTCATATTTGTGGAAGAAAAGTGATAAAAGTGCTAGAGAATTTTGGCAAAATTACATGAGTAAGCCATATAATTATTTAAGGACTGGTTCTAATCCAATAAATTTTTATAGGAAAGATTTGTATAGAAAACCTTATGAACATCCCTATAAATTTTATACTTCATTCCCAATTCCGGTTTTGCGCGAATATACATTATTATAAGCAGAGCGTTCTTATAAAATTATAAATATATTCTATTTATAATATTTCAGGCAATGAAATGTAAGAAAATTTTTATAAATATTTTGGAGTCTAAAGATACCATACAGGAAATAAATGATATTATTAATGTAGAAAATGATTTACAAGGATGGCATATTATTCTGGAGAATAAAACACCTGATAAATTTAGCTGCGAATTCTTATTAAAATCAGAAATAGAAATATTTTGGTCAATTGATATGAAAAAAACGGTGAAAATATGTCAAAATATTGGGATAAAAGAATACAAATGTAAAGTTGAACTGGAGAAAAAAGATAAAAAAGAATTAATCATTTGGACAAATGAGAATACAAATATGGAATTAAAGAAAATAGAAAATCATGTTTTAACAGCTTATATAGGAGAAATTGATAATATTTATTTACCAGCCTCAAATAATCCAGTTGATATACATTTTTACCAATTATTTGGATATCATAAAAAATATCATTTTGATCAGTATAGATTTCTTTTAATAATTAATCTTTGTAATCATGCGGAAGAGGCGGACAATGATTTTATAAGAGATTCAGTTGAAAAAATTATTAAAAATAGTAAAGAAGAGAGGAAAATAGAGGAGGACACTAAAGCTTTTTATAAATTAGTTTTACAAAATATTTTGAGTGAAAATATTGGAGCTTATGATACGCATAAAATATATCGCAGTCAGATTTTGAATCGGCTTGCAATAGATTGTGAAAGAGATTATCGAAAAAAAGTTGAAAAAAAGGTTGAAACTCAGCCATTTAAGAAGAATGAATTATTACGGACAGTTGGAAATAAAACATTTCAAAATGATTTATTTATTGTTACAGAGTGGAATAGAAAGGACCGTTTTTTAATTCCGCAAAATACGGTGATTATAACTCAGACAAAGAATTGGAATATTGGAGAAATAGAACGCACATTGGAGAAATTAGTGAAATCATCGCCGAATCATACATATGAAATTATATTATATGCAGATCATCCGAATTATATACGCGGCTTAGAAAAAATTATTGAGAATTTATTTTATAATTTTGACCAATTATTCAAGATAAAGGCAGTTTTAGGTGGTGGAGGGAAAATAATTCTATCGGAAATGCAGAAATTGGTGGTTATGACGAATTTTGCGAATAGTGTGGCACCATATTTTTTCGTTTTGTCAGTGAATAGTTTTTTTCCACCGAAGTATATGAATTATATAGAGGCAAATTATAAAGAGGGAGACCGAATAATTGTGATTCGGAGTGCCAATGCAATTCATTTGAAAACAGGACATACACAATTCTATGAAGCAAATATGAATAAATTATATGAATATTATATTGAATGTGTATTTCCAGTTATGGAGAAAAACTTGTTTGAGCGGATAAATTACCGAATTTTTGGAGATATGAATAAAATAAAGGATTTGAAGAATTTTTTAATGAAAAATGGAACAATTAATGGTCTAAGAATTGTAGAATATTTTGACAAGAATGCGTTGCATGTTTTTGATTCGTAATTATTTTCCAGAAATATAATATGCAAGTATTAATACATTTAGAATTATGCAATATTGGAATCCCAAAAGTAATCGCTTCTTATGTTTTGGAAAAAGAAGCATGGGAGCCCGTTTTAAGTTTTATCGAAAACGATATAGATATGTATATTTTGGAAGAGGATTTTTGCACCGATAAAATCCATATAAATAAAAATACGCTTTTTGTTAAAGAAGTAACGGATACTAAAAAAATAGATGCATTTTTAACATTATATGGGCGGGAATACTGCACATTTGATTTATTGGCTTTTATCAAAAATAATATGAAAAAATCTAGAACACCTAAAGATAATGACCAAACAATGCCTTTTGAAATGGAAGAGTCATATTATTTGCAAACAAAGAAGAATACACCTGAATTTTCATCATTGGATGACGAAAAAATAAAACAAATGATTCGGGAAACGAAGAAAACAATGAAATTATTTAAGGATAATTAGTTGATTGCAATTATAATATTTTTATATTTTTTAACTATCTTTTTAACTTCGCCAGTTTTTTTATCTTTTAATTCGAGAACAATAGGTTTATCCAATTTTACTCTTTTGCCTTCATAGTGATATATTTTTTTATTACTTCCACGTGTAGTCTCTTGAATTGCAAATTTATATGAGCATTCACCTTTTTTATTATTTTTCTTGCAAATTTCTGAGAATGCAGTTGAGGCTTTATCTTTTGGTCCCATTGTTTGTGGTTTTCCTGATTTTGTTTTACCAGGAAGCTCATATCTACCACCATCTACTTCTTTCCCATTTACACTTACTAATTTGAAAAAACGAGATTTATTGTTTTTATATCCTGCTGATTGAGTACTAGGATATTTAAAAAATTGAATAGTTGTATCATTGTACGTTCCACCTGTTGCAATATAAAATGGATTTATATTTGGATGAAATGCAACATTACACCAACCGAAAAGAAAAATGAGACAAAATATTATAATATTTTATCTCATTTAATTAGTAATGAATTTTAAGAAAATTTAAAAACCTTAGAAAATGTTAATTTTAAAGAAAACGTTCTAAAAAATACAAACCTATTTAAAGACTTTTCTTCTATATATATAAAAATGAATTCCCAAAAAGAACCTCCAGATAAATATCGATGCTTAAAACTTCCTATTTTTTCTATTCTTTATAAGGATAGTGAAGAGGCTAAGAAAAATATGGATATTTTACAAAATGCTATTATTAGAACAAATGCTATTACTACTAAAACTTATTTTTTATTACGATTATGGATTCTTCATAAATATCATAACAATCAAGATATTCCTGAAATTACAGAAGATACTATTTCTATGTGTATGAAGTCAATAATAAAATCTTCATCAGGACAAAAACCAAAAGGAAATAATGCTGTTTTATTAGAAGAGTTTCAAAAAATAAATATATTCGAATTAGAAGATGGAAGTAATTTATCATCTATCTTAGAGTATTATGCAACTACTATGATTACTTCTATTGAAAATAATATAAAGATGAGATTTTTTGATTATATAAAAAGATTTATAAATTCTTATTTTAAACATCTTTATCGAACCGAAATTAAAGATAAAAATTTCAAAAACCAACTTTATAAAGAAATAAATTTAATTAAAAATGATATTATTAATAATACACTTACTTGTGATGAAAAATATCATAGCTGGTTAAATGAAATTCGTTATAAAATTGTTCCTGAAATTTTTGAAAATAGTTATTATTACGATATTAAAGTTTCACCTTATAAATATTTGAAGCCTATGATTTTTATGTGTTTAGAATTAGAGAAAATAGAAAGGAAATCATTCCAATTTTTTCCTATACAAACTAATGCTATACCAAGACATATACAAGTAGATACGAAAGCATTAGTTGAATTATTTGTTGAAACAGAAAAACATCAAAAATTATTAGATGTTTGGATTACAGAAGAAAAACTAATTGATAAAGGAAAAAATAAAGGACAACCTAAAAATAAAACAAAAGCAGATTTATATAATTGCATAGAAAAAAACAAAGAGTTTATTTGGAATACCTTTTTCAATATAACTCAGACAAGAAATAATTATGTTTTTGATTATACTATTATTACAGATGGATATGCTACTTCCTTAAGATTTTTACATAAGGATTTTATAAATGACCAAAATTCTAAAAAAGAAAAGATGAAGGCAGGAAAAAAAGCATTACAAGGATTAACAAAAGAAGAAAAAGAAAAAATTAAAGAGGAAAAGAAAATATTCCAAAAAAAACAAGCCAAACAAAAGCGATTAGAAAACAAAAATAAACCTAAAAAATCTAAAAAAGAAGAAAAACAAGAAAATCATGAATTTTCTTATATTGATGAAGTATCAAAAGAATTATTAGAAGGAAAACATATTTTTATTGACCCCGGAAAAAGAACATTGTTTTCTATGATGGATGATGATGGAAAATATTTTTCTTATACAAATAGACAATATATTAAAGAGACAAAGCGATTAAAATATCATACGTTACTAAAGAATCACAAAGACAGAATTGGAATTACTGAAATAGAAGAAGGATTAAATAAATATAATTCTAAAACTTGTAATATAGAAAAATTCAAAGAATATGTAATTGCGAAAATAAAAGCTAATGAAAAATTAGTTCCTTTATATCAAGAACTAAAATTTAGGAAATATAAATGGTATGGTTATATCAACAAAAAAAGAACAGAAGATAATATGGTAAATAAAATAGCAAATAAATATAGTAAAGACCATATTATAATTATAGGTGATTGGAGTATAGGAAAACAAATGAGAAATTTTATTTCTACACCCAATTTAACATTAAAAAGAAAATTACAAGAACATTTTAAGGTATATAATATAGATGAATTTAGAACATCTTGTTTATCTTATAAGACAGAAGAAGTATGTGATAATTTATATTTGAGATTTAAGAAAGACCCAAAACAAAAAGAACGAAAGATACATTCTATCCTAACATATCAAATGGAAAATAACAGGAAGGCATGTATCAATCGTGATAAAAACGGATGTAAAAATATCCAGAAAGTATTCAATAGTTATATGAAAACAGGAGAAAGACCTGATAAATATAAAAGAGAATACAAAGACAATAAAAGTCTCCAACCGCTTTTCTTTGAGGAAGCCGTCAAATGTGAGACAAGCCCAAGATTTTCTATTTAAGAAAATGGATAGGGTGCATTTACATCACTTAGAAAGAATAAGCAATTTTTTATTTTTATAAATTTTTGTCTCATTTTTCTTTTCGGTCGGTGTAACTCCTGAATTTCGTTCTTCACCTCTTGAAAGATTTGCAATACAAGTAAGATTTCTGTAATCAGAAGATATACTCCATAATTTTGCAGTATTATCCCAATAACCAGTTACTAAAAATAATTCCGATGGATGAAATGCAACAGATATACACCGGGTACTATTTTCATTTGCTGGAACACTGGCTTTCTCAGAAATATCTAAAGGATTATTGCAATAAAATAATTTTAATTTATTGTCAGTAACAGCCGCAAGAAGTGGTAGATTTATTTTTTTATGAAAATCAATTTTATTAATAATGTTCCCATGTTCAAAAATTATTGTACTATGAATAATTTTAGCCTCCCATTCTTCAAAATCTTTTGTTGAAAGTTCAAAATATTCCAAACTATTAAATTTACTACAAACAAGAAGTGGTGGATTTGTTCTTGGTTGAAAAACCAATGAACTAAAATAAGCTCCATCTGTTTGAAAAGTAGCTATAGATAAAATATCAGTACAAGTGCCTGACGAATCATATGTAATTTTCCAGAATGTTATAGAATCTTCTTTAGAAATAAATGCTAAAAATTTTCCTGTTGAATCAAAAGCAATCGATTTTACACTAGAGAATACGCCATTAGGAATTTTCAGATTAGTTACTGATCTTTTTTCATATAAAATATTATATAAATGAATATTAACTTCTGATCCTACTGCCAAAATAGTTCCAGATGGATTAAATGCAACAGATAAAATTTTATTTATAGATGGTTTCCATTGTGTAATATGTATGATTGAATCACCATCAATACTAAATAATTTTACGATATCATAAGATCCAGTTGCAAGAAGAGTCCCGGACTCGTTAAATGCTAAACAATTTATTGTAGAAATTCTTTCTTGTGGTAGTGGTGATGTATATGTAAAAAAGGATTGAATAGTATTAGCCATATATAAAATATATTATATATTTTATATTTCTAAATAATTACTTTCGAATAAATATTATAATTGCAATAATTAACAAAAAAACAATAAGTCCCAAAAATATATTTGTTATATTCATAAATTTTACAGGTTTATTTTCTCTCTCGCTATAATCTTTCTCCTTTCCTTCTTTTTTTGGAGATTCCACATTCACAACTTCTACTTGAGGTGTATTCCAGGGACCACGATTATTCCAATATGGATTTAAATAATCGTAATAATATAATGGTGGATAATACCAATTATTATATCTACCATATCCATCATTATATCCTCTATCACCACCTCCATGATGAATATTTATATTATTGTTATTTATATTATCAAAATTCGGATTAAATCTACGACTCATATTATTATTAACGCGGTCCAATCTCCCGCCTCCAAATCCTCCTAGATCACCTCCTCCACCACCACCTCCACTATGACCACCTCCACCACCTCCAAAGCTGCCACCTCCACCGCCACCTCCTCCAAAGCTTCCGCCTCCACTATGACTACCACCACCGCCTCCAAAGCTTCCGCCGCCACCTCCACCTCCACTTCCACCTCCACCACTAGAACCTCTAAAATCTTCAATACAAGCACCACTCCAATTCATATTATAAGCCAATAAATTTATTTCTGAAATATCCATCCTTTAATAATATTATCCCAAATTCCAATACTTCCTTTCTTATCATAAATCACACTTTCCCCCAATTTGGGATGCTTATTTGTTGGAAATATAATTGTTCTATTCTCTTCATTCCTTATTTCTTTTATGCATAAACTTGAATTCAGATTCTTAACAAAATTTAAACTTGTAAGAGGAAATACCCAATTTTGATTTACTAGTTTTCCACCATTATTCATAAATATTTTGTTCATTTTTTTGGGAAATGTTGCCTCTTTTTTTATCAAAATCGTCTTATTTTCAATTGTATATGGATAAAGAATGTCAGGCTCAATAATATTTTTGTCTTCTGTACTATCTTCTATATTAGAAGGATTTGTTATATTTTGAAATGTACAATCTTCATCAACTTTTAAAATCGGCAGTAAATTTATAAAAAATTGATTCTGATATTTATTTACAAATTCATAATAATTATTAACATTTCCTATTTTAAATATATATTCCTGGAATTCATCTTTTAAACAAGATAGGTCAAAAAATATTTTTTGTGACATGTTTTATTTCAGAAATATTTATTCTATTTAGTAAAAAATAAAATCTCTGAAAATATTATAATGTTAAGAGAGACTCTTCAATGTGCTATTAAAGAAGCATTAACGAATGAAAATACAAAAGAGGGTATGAATGGTATTTCAGGTTGGAATGGTTCAGAAGCATTAGCTGCATTTATCGTTTTAATTATTATTATTTTATTTATTCTTATAATCGGCAAGTTTTTATGGAATGTTGTTTTATGCAAGCTATTAACGATTGCTAAACCAGCAGATTCAATCTGGCAAATTTTAGGTTTAACTATTTTATTAAATCTTATTTACGCATAATAAAAAATCTAAAAATCTTTTATAACTTTATAATGAAATTACCTTCTGAAGTTATAGCAAAATTTATTATTTCGTTGGAGAAAAATAAGGAAAGACAAGAATATTTAAAAAAAGATGTCTATCCAAAAATAACAAATTATTTTAAATGTGCTGCATTTGATGCTGAATTAGATGATGCAAATGAAATATTAAAAGATAATAATATATTTCTATCTGATACATTTTATGAAAAATGTAATGAAGGACAATTAGGCTGTTATTTATCCCATTTTCAATTATGGAAACATATTATTAAATCAAATATAGATCTAGCAATTATTCTAGAAGATGATGTAAAAATTTACAATAATTTTAACAAAATTATTGATACAGTTTATGAAAATTTACCAGTTAAATTTGACTATGTGCATCTATTTATTCATCCAGATAAACAAAATATACAATATTTAGATGGAAAAGATGGAGATATTATTCCAGCGGAGGATAATTTTGGCACAGTAGCATATATCATTAGTCTTCGTGGTGCAAAAAGACTTGTAAAATTGACTGAATTACTAAAAATACAAGCACCCGTAGATCGTCAAATTAATTTTTGCATTCGTCATAATTTCATTAAAGCATTTATGATTAAGAAGCCATTTTTATTAACTCAGGGTGAAATAATGCCGAATCGAGGTATTTATGATAATAGTTTTAAAAGCACAATTTGGTATTCTAAAAAACTAAAAGATGCTAAAAAAATAAGAGAAGAATTTATTAAATTAGCTGGATTTACGGATGAAGATGTAGAAAAAATAGACTTAGAATTAAATACAAATAAAAAGAAAAATGAAGATATAAAAATAGAAAATAATGATTCTGTTATTATAAAAAAAATAGAAGTTGATGATTCAATTGAGAATAAAAAAGAACCAGAAGAAAATATTGAAAAAGAAAAAGAATTTAAAAATTTACAGGATCTTATTGAAAAAGAATCAGAAGAAGAACAAATTTTAAATTCAGTAATTACAAGATTAAATGAAATGTAATCATATTTTGCATATAAAAAGAATTTTTACTTCTTTTTTTTATTATTACCTGAACGTCCATGGTACCATTCTGAAACTAAATTATTCATTTTGTAAAGTGCAAATGTGGCTGTTCCAACACTAGCTCCAAGGGGATAAATTAGTTCATAAAATCCTCCTTTTTGTTTTTTATGATGTGATGGACATATTATTTCATCCTTATGACATAATTTTTTTCCACACTTTTTACCATTTTTTTTAAGATAAGGACAATCTGTCATTATATTTATAATATATAATATTTTTCTCCATCACTTACTAATTTTAAATAATTTCCTGTTTTATTTAATATTTTTTCAACTTGTCCTCCAATTTTTATTCCTTCTTCAACTTTTATTTTCCATATAGATGAACTTGTATTCATAACTAATATTTCTTTCCCAATAAAAGTTTTTGTAGGTTTAGGTAAAATAAATATTCCAATTACACTAGATTTAAGAAAAATAGAGCAAGAATTATATTTTTCTAAAGTCTTCATTATATCAGGTATTTTTACATTTTCATCATAACAATATCCAATTTGTAATTCAAAATTTTTTTCATCAGTTTCTTCCTTGTGATACTCTTTATTCTGATTATCATTCTCTCCTTTCTCTCCTCGATCACCTTTCTCTCCTTGATCCCCTTTCTCGCCTTTCTCTCCTTGATCACCTTTCTCGCCTTGTTCGCCTTTCTCACCTTTCTCTCCTTGATCACCTTTCTCGCCTTGATCACCTTTCTCGCCTTGTTCGCCTCGTAAAATATGTAAGTTCTCAAGAATAATTTTTTTGATTGTTTCTAAATCAGAACCACCAGCAGCTTCAACTTCTGAATATTTTGTTAAAATTTTATCCATTTGTTCTAATTTAAAATCAACTGTTTTGGCAATTGAATTAGAGAAACTCTTTTTAAACTCTTCTAAATCTAAAAATTGTTGCAAAATAAATTTATAAAGTTCCTGTTCCTTCTTCTTAATTTTCTTAAGCTCTTCAACGACATCCATTTTCTTTTACGAATATTTTTATATTTAAAAAAAACCCAATCTAATATAATATGAATTATAAATGGATACTTTTGGGTCTAGGAATTCTCCTAATTCTTCTCATTCTTTATAAAAAAAGAAGTTCTATTCTGAGTTTATTTAAACCAGCATGTCCATATGCTCAAGTAAAAAAAGAAGAAGATTTCCAGCCTTCTATTCATCCGCCTGATCCAGAACCAGAAAATAAAAAAGAATATATTGTACTATCTATAAGCAAAAGCCCAAAAGAAAATAAAGAAGTTCCACTTGGAGATATTTATATAAGTTTATATGAAGATATTGTTCCAAAAACTTGTCATAATTTTAAATCATTGTCTAAAATTGAGTATAAGAATTGTGTAATTCATCGCCTTATTAAAGGTTTTATGCTTCAAACTGGTGATTATGAAAAATCAAATGGAACAGGTGGAGCAAGTGTATATGGTAAGAAATTTCCAGATGAAAATTTTAACTTGAAACATACAAAACGTGGATTACTAAGTATGGCAAATAGTGGTCCTAATACAAATGGCTCACAATTTTTTATTACATTTGATGCGGCACCTCATCTAGATGGAAAGCATGTTGTTTTTGGTGAAGTTGTGAAAGGATGGGAAGTATTAGATGCAATTGAAGCAATGAAAACAAATTCAAATGATGAACCAATTGAATTACTATATATATCAAATACTAAAATTACAAATCAACTCTAAATCATCATTCCAAAATATTCATTATCACTTATTTTTTTAATATTATAAGTGCATCCAGTTCTTTTATCTTTCTCGGCAACAATTCCAATTTTATTTTGTTTTTTACAAAATTCTTTCATAATATTCCACATTCGCTTTCGATTATGGATAGATATAACATCATATGGATAATCAAATATATATATAACACCTTCACGATTTACAAAAAGTAGAAATCCAACTAATTGGAGAATTTCTTCTGGTAATTCTTTTACTTTTATTTCTAAATATGGTGTTAATATATCCATAAATTCATAATAATAGTTCAATTCTCTAATTCCCATTGATTCTAAATTCCCATTAAATTTTGGCTGAATAAATTTAGGTTTATAAACAATATCAAATGTCAAATATTCTTTATTAACAGCAAATTTATTTGTTTTTTCTAAACCAGTTAATAATTCAAATAGTATTGATTTTACATTATCATCTGAACATTCAATATAATTAAATGTTCCCAAAGTTATGTTCAACTCTTTAAAATAAAATTTATCAACTTGATTTGAAACATAAAAATTCGGGAAATCATAGGAATCATTATTTTTATTTTGAAAAATACAAGAAATTGGAATTGAACTGGTTTCCATAATATTATGAATATACAATAAGTTAAATTTAAATATCGGAAAAAATATGTGTTCTTAAGTATTATTTTATTGATTTGAAAAATGGATGCTTCAAACATTCTTCAGCACTAAATCGAGTATTTGGATCAATATCCAACATTTTTTTGATCAAATCTATCCCATTTTTTTTATCTTCTAAATTATTCATAATTTCATCATTCTTTTCACGTTCAAAATAACTCTCAAAATTTTGACCTTTTGAAGATTTTTTCATAAATTCAAAATTAGAATGATTCCCAATTTTATTCAAATAATTACTAAATTTTGTATGACCAACCATATTATAAATATTTTCCAATATTACAATGTCTTCTTCTGGCTTCCAAAATGGATATTTCTGGAAGAATATTTCAGCTAAAATAATTCCAGCCGCCCATATATCAATTTTATAATCAAATCCTTTAAGAAGTAGTAATTGTTCAGGTGCTTTAAAATTTCTAGTTCCAATTTTATTACAAAATTTGCGATATGGTAAATAAAAATCACTAATTCCAAAATCAATTATAACAAAATCATTACATGATTTAACTAGTAAATTTCCAGGCTTTAAGTCACGATGAATAATTCCTCTAGCATGTAATTTATCTAATGTTTGCAAAAATTTATACATGAATATTTTTATTTCCATCGCCGTAAATGCATAAAATATTGTTCTTGTTGAAAGACAATTATAATATGGGAAAACTAAATAATAATTATCATCATTCTTAAAAAAATCCAGTAATCGAATTACATTTGGAATTCCCTTTGTTAATTTCAATATATTTACTTCTCGAATTAGTTTGTTAATGTTATTGGTTTTTAATTCTTTAATAATGATTTTCTCATTATTATCTTTATTTACACCTTTATAAACAACGGATGCACCCCCTTTCCCAATAATTTCATCAGCAACATAATTAGTTGTTGTATTTTTTGCATCTTCTATAAATTTCTTGTGATAAATTATATTCTTGTTAAGGTTTGATATTGCTAATTTATATTTTGTTTCTTTGGGCACTATATATTTTTCTTTATCTTCGATTTCAAATGTAAATGTCATATTTAAATATTTCCAGTATATAAAAAAATATCGCTTATTATACTAGGAAAATAAAATGAGTGTAATTATACCAAATAGCCGACTTGAAATAAATAATCCCGTTCATCAATTCCCATATCGATTGGATGATTTCCAATCCAATGGCTGCTATGCCATCCAAAATGATAATAATGTTCTTATTACAGCACATACCGCC
>Ga0194116_10005703_pt1 | contig 13590 bp, 16 predicted proteins | sample TA2MahsurfametaG_4_FD_148617 | JGI IMG/M metagenome (GOLD analysis project Ga0194116, IMG submission 148617) | Freshwater microbial communities from Lake Tanganyika, Tanzania - TA2015008 Mahale S9 surface | ecosystem: Environmental > Aquatic > Freshwater > Lake | place: Tanzania: Lake... | reverse complement strand
CGGGCCTGAGCACCATTATCGCGGTACTCGTGACGCTGGACCGCTTCGGATTTCTGAAACGGCCCAGCGAAAAGATCGACGCTCAGGCCCCCCCGGCTGCCTCCACTCCGGGGCTGACACACGCCGATCTAATGGTCGAACTCAAACAGGTGACAACTCGGCTGGACTCCGTTACCGGCCGCCTGGAAAACGTAGAGGACACCCTGAAACGGATTGACGAGCGGAGCCGAGAACAGCCTGTGGCTACCGCTCGCCTGGAGGGGAAAATCGGATCGTGGGAGGGCCGACTGGAGCGAATTGAGGATCTTTTGCTGGGGAAAGGCCCCCCAAAGATGCGGAATACCGGCTGACTCGCACCTTCGCCTCCGCGACCCCGGCAGCTACTCCGCGCTCTCCGGGTCGTCTGAATCGTCCATGAACAGCGGTGCCAGCGCGTTGTGTAGCTCGCGCCCGGCCTTCTGGCCGACCAGCCGGCAGTATTCTTCGGGCTCAGCCCCGGAGCGGCTAAGCGCGGACTCCATGCTCTCAATCGGTATCTTCACCGCGACGTACACAAATCTCGGCTTGACGGTGACCGTCACCGGCACTTCCTTTTCGATAGAATCGGTGACGGACAGGCCCCGGGTGACCTGATCTACGGTGTTCACAAACCAGTCGCGCAGAAGGTCGCCCCATGAGCCGGGCTGGCCTGCTCCCGCGGGACCGCCAGCGCGCCCCGAGGGCCCCCCGGCCGCGGGCCCCGGACCCGGCGCCTCCCCGGACTGCGCGCGGCGCCACGCCTCCCCCGCCTCCCGAATTCCCGGGTACTTCACCTCCATCTTTGCGGCCAGCAGGCGCGCGGTTTCGCGCTCACTGGCCGCGGAGCTTGAGTCGTCTGCCCGAATTCGCAGCTTGACATATCGCTCTAACTCTTTTGCTGTGAAAGCCATTACCTCTCCCTTACAGGCCCTTCACGCCGCTCACGGCGAAGGCGAGATTATCCACCGTTGGGTGGAGATACCGCTGTGTCGTCGTTAGATTTTCATGGCCCAGCAGGGCTTTGAGGCTGGCAAGGTCTACGCCCGCGGTGACTGCCCGCGTCGCGTAGGTGTGCCGGAGAATATGCGGAGTCAGGCCGTCCAGGGCGGGGTGCGAGTCCCGAATTTGGCGGCACGCGCCCTGAATCGTCCAGCTTGTAATGCTCTCACCTGCGACCCGGCCCGGGAACACGGGCGCGCTCGGCGGGAGCCCGGGGCCCAAGAGCCGCAGCCATTCCCGCAGGACGGCTTCACCCTCTTCGCCCAGCGGCACGACCCGGGGCTTGTCGCCCTTACCCCGAAAGCCCAGGACCAGCCGCCCTTCGTGCTCCCGAACGTCGCCCAGGGTCAATTCGCAAAGCTCGGAAACCCGGAGTCCGGTGCGAGGGAGCAAGAGCAGAATGGTCCGCACGGGCTCGTCAAACTGGCCCGCAGCGGTCAAGTATTCGGCCAGAGCACCAGGGCTGAGTCCCTGGCGCTCGGCGCTCTTCCGGCCCCGGGCGGGGGCCAGGATGCCCTTGATCTCGGCGTCGTTCTTGCCCGTGAATCGGAGCCAATGGGCTACCGCGGTGCGGGCGGGCTGGAGCGTTCCTTCGGGGGGGCGCTGCTCGCAAAACTCCGTATACCACGCTACCGGGTCGGGCCCGGCCCGCAGCAGAACGCCCATATAGACTCGCCTGGAATTGGCTAATAGTCCTTTCCGTTTCAGGTACTTGTCGAAATCGGCCAATTCCATTTGAGGCTCCGCGTTCTGCCGCTTAGGGTGTCAGGTTTCCCACTTCGGGGTGGTCCAGCCCGGAACACCGTCATCATCCGGGCCTTCGCCGTCATCGTCCGGGCCTTCGCCGTCCTCCCCCTCGGGCTCCCCCTCGCCCCCGAACGGCGATGGCGGCGGGTCCGGCATCGTGAAGGGCGAACGGGCCGGCTCCAAACGGTCTACGACACGGTGGGCCAACTCCATAAACTCGGCAAAGGCCGAGGGGCTGACTCCCGAATCGCCCCGGCGCCCCACGGCCCCCGCGGCTGCCTCCACGGCCCGTCCCAGCGTTTCAGCCTGAGCGACAAACTCGTCGGGGGTCATATCGAGATGATAGGAAAACCGAATTCTGGCCTTCATTGTTTAGTCTCACTTCGGCAGATGGGTGGGCCGGGGGCGCTTGGCTCCCGGCCGGTGGGCATCCAACGTCTGCACATCGTTGGAATCGTAATAGATCAAGTCCCCGAAAATGCGCTCTGCCACAGCGTCACACTCTCGCTCGGAATGGTCCAAGCTGGCGTTCTGGAGCATCGCGTGGCTAAGCTCATGCCGAATCAGGGCATCTTGTGTCGCGGTCGGCACATAGAGCACCTTCTGAGAAAAGCGAATGGTCGCCTTCTTTCCGTCCCATGCGGAGTACGCAAAGTCCCGTTCATTCGGATAATCGCCCGGCGGCCCGAATCCGATGTCCACCTGAATACCGGGAATGGCCTCTTGTACGGCCTGGAGCCGCGCTTTCACCAGACGAAAGAAGTCGCGGCGCAGGTTCACGATCTGCTGGGTCCGCTCAATTAGCGTTGATCGGGGCATCCGACCTCCAAGCCTTGACATCGCAAGTGTACGGGTTACGCGGTGGGGGAACCTGCCCCGTGCGGGGCCTACCCCGGAGCCTACCATGCCCATCACCACCACCCGCACCCTCGCCCTCACCGTCACCGTCGCTGCCGCCGTCGCCGCGGTCTGGTGGGCCGCCTACGTCCGCCCGGCCGACGCCGCCCGCCGGGCGGTCATCACCTGCGCGGCAAATGATTTCCAGACCGAGACGCTGCGCCGCTGCGCCTCGGCCCGGTAGCCCCCCGCCGCTGCCGCTGCCGCTGCCCCCTACCGCCCCCGGGTCAGATCCGAATATGGGTCCAACCCGGGGGTACGTCCGTTGGCTCTACGGGGCTCGTCAAGATGACTTGCCCCGGCGCATCGCTTAGGGCCGCGAGCACGGCCGTCAAGGTGTGCGGGTCAAATGCGCGCTCTTCCGGCGTCAGAATTGCAAGCTCCGCGTCCCCGCCGACCATGCACGCCGCGCCCAGCGCGATCGTGAGCCGGGCCCACTCCGCGCCGGACAACGCAGTATGAAGCTCCCCATCCCGCCGGAATCCGAACATGCAGACCTCGCGCTTTCCGTCTTGGAGCACAAGGTCGAATTTGTCAGTAGGGGGGAGATACCGCTGGACGCTCTCGACAAAGGCCACGCGGGCCTTTTTTACCAGGGTATTCAGAAGCTCAACCGCGACCTCGGCCAGCCCCTCGGCGGCCTTGGCCTCGGCCTTTAGGGCCTTGATTCGCAGCCGGGCATCCTCCAGCGTGCCCCACTTGGCTCTCGCCGCCTGGAGCACCTGCAACGCGGCCTCCGCGGCCCGGAGCTTGCTGTAAGCCGCCTCGACGGCTTGCCGCCGCGCTGCCGGGTCTACGGCCTGCGCTTGCGCCCGCTCCTCCGCGGCCTTGTACGCATTGACGGCTTTTAGGGCCTTGGTCTTGGCCTGCTCCACTCGCGGCCGAAGCCAGCACAGGGTTTGCTCAGCGTGCGCCCGTTCCTGCTCTTCGGCAACCTTGCCGCGGAGACTGGAAATCCGGGCAGCTACCGCAGAGCCGTCAATATGCCCGTTCATGCACAAAAGGCAGGGTTGCGTGCCCTTCCCATCGTAGAACGTGAGCAAAGGAATGGCGGACATCTGCAATTGAGCCATCGGATTAGACGGGCGGCCGGCCACCGCCTCGATTTCTTTCAGCTTCGCTTCCTGCTCCTTGTACGCCTGCACATCGGCCTGGGCGGCCTGCTGGAGCGAACTCAGGTCTACGGGCTCGGGCATCTGGGTAGCGGCCTCGTATTCCGCGGCTGCCTTGCGAACGGCCACCTTGCCCGCCTCGATGTCTTCGTCGGAAGGGCAGTCCAGGCCAATATCGCTGGACAGCGAATCAATAACGCCCTGCGCCTGCTTCGCGCCCGCCGTCGCAGTCCGGGCCGCCTTCGCCGCCTCGTCACGGATCAATTGCAAAAGCTCAACCGGCGAAACGTCAGCGTGAGCCGCGGCGTAGGTGTCGAACAGGTCGTGTAGCTCGTCGGCAAGGTGCTTCTTGATGCCCTTGCGCGTAACTTTCAGGGGGGTCGAAGCCAGCACAAAATCGCGGGCCTTCTTTATGTCTCCGCGCAGGGCCTCGACAGAATCCCGAATGGGGTAGGTGACCGTGATACCGTACAGGGGCGTATGATCGGGGGCCTTGCCCTTGCCCTCACCAGCCCGCCCGATGTCCAGAGAGCACGCAACGCCGGTATTCGTCTCGGCGCGGGCCTCCAGGCCCTCACCCTCCGGGGCCAGGGTCAGAAGGTCGATCCCGCGCTTCACCTGGGGCCGTCCTACGATGTCAGAAGCGAAGCCACTGGCTGCCAATTCCAGGGTATTCACAACCCGAGATTTTCCGGCTCCGTTGGCCCCCGTAATGATGGTCCGCGGGCCCAGGTCAACGGAACAGCCGCCCTTGGCATTGCCCCAAACGCGAGTGAAGTAAATCATATCCTCTCCCTCAACCGCTCACGCGGCGTTGTTTTCGTCAGGTTCAGGTGTGATGTCTACGCCGACGGCGACCGCAAGGTCATAAACGGCGTTGTAGTCCGCTAATCGCTGGGGCTGGGCTTCCCCGTTCTTCCAGCGGTACAGGGCACGGTAGCTCACGCGCCCCTCGATCATGCTCTCTACCTTTTGCGGGGGGTAGCCCGCATCGGAAAGCCGGGTCACCAGCACAGCGGGGCTTACCGGATATTCGCGGCTCATAGCTTCGTTCCCGCTGTTGTGGGCGGGGGCTCCGCGAAGGTCAGGAGCGGGACAACCCGGCCCCACGCCTCTTCGGTATTTTCGAGCATCGCTAAGGCCACCCGCTCGCGTAAATTCACAAGGTCGCGCAGCGCAGTTGCGACGACCAGAAGTTCTACCGACACGGGAGACGCAAAGTCCGCGCCCTGCGCGACGGCAGCCTCCATACGGGCCAGTAGGGCCACGGCAAGCTCGGACGGCAGCAGCGGGCCGTCCGATAGCTTCGGGCGCCCGATCAGCGGAATGTAGGAGCCAGCCGAAATCGGACCAGGGAAGTTAGCCATTTGACTCTGCCTTTTCCACAAGCTGCCAGCCTGCGGTCCATTCATCGGGATCTATTGCGTTGATCCCGCACACCGGGATCAGCGTGTCATCTTCCATATACCAAACGTGCCGGCGGGCGCGCAGAGCCGCGTTCACGATCGCCTGCGTCCGCTTGCCAACGTAGGGCCGCGGGCAGACGATATGGTGAAACAGGGGCTCTCCCCCCAGCGTGACCCCGGCGCCCAGGTCCACCATAAGCTGATCTGCCGACCCCGAAAACCCGAGCCGGGTCTGCCATTCATGCCTCGCGGTCGAGATGGAGACGGGTTGGCCTGCAAAATGGTCGCGCAAGAACTCGACCTGCGCCTCAATCTGATCGGACTCTTCGCCGCGGGCGTGGGCCAATAGAACTCGGATCTGCTTTGCCACCGGGGCTCCAGGGTTCCCGGGGGGATAACCCGGCCCTTGGCGTCCGTCAAATACCAATGTTCTGCGCCTTTCTGACCGATTCCGCGGCTGCGTAGGTTCCCCGAGATCGCGCAGCCCGCTCCAACCGCCCATGCCGGGGCTGCGCACAATGGCAAACAACGCAGAGCGCGATCAGGTTGATGGGGCGGTTATCCTGCTTGTTTCGGTTCTTATGGTGAACGTGCAGAAGGTGACGAGCCCCCCGAAGGTTGACGCCGCATCCTCGGCATTTCCACCGCGCCTCCCGGCGCATGGCCCAGGAAATAGAGGGCCAGTCCTCGGTATAGCCGTCCGGCCGGAGGCGCGGTCTGCCATCTGTGCCCGTAGCGGGCGCCGAAAGCCGCGCAGTCAGCCGTAACGCGGCCTCCGCGGTGGGCGGGGGCAATTGCGGGCGGCCCCGGAGCGCATGGGGCACGGGCTCCGCGGGTACGGGCTCCGCGGGCACGGGCTCCGCGGGCACGGGCTCCGCGGGCACGGGCTCCGCGGGCACGGGCTCCGCGGCAGCGCGAACGGCGGGCGACGGGAACAAAACTGCGAAGAGGCCGATCCAAAGGACCAGAGCCACGGCGTACAGGGCCAGCGCCCCGGGGCCCAGCCCCGCTACTGCTACCGCGACGGCCCACAAGGCCGCGGCACCGAAAACAATGAGCACAAGGGCTTTGAGACAACCCATTAGCCGACCTCTTTCCACGACATTCCCGATTCCGCTGACGCCGTGAACGTGACGCCCGGCAGCTTCGGGTGGGTCTTGTTCATATGGTGATTGATCACCTCAATAACCCACTTCGCTTCGCGCTCGGGGCACTCGACGACCAGAGAGTCGTGAGTCTGAGTCAAAAGGCCCGTTCCAGGGCCCCACTTGTGCAGCGGAATATCTCTCCAAATGCCGATCATGGCGTCGTTCACCAGCGCCGACGCGGAGCCCTGAATGGGAAAGTTTACGATTTCATTCGGGTTCTCGCCATCCTTGCAGAAGCGACGGCGCCCATGCACCGGCTCTTCGACAAAATGCTGGGTGCGGAACAGCGCGATCTCGCGGTCCCAGCCGGGCTCCAGCTCAGGCACGCCGCCGAGCCAGTTAGAGCGCATTTCGCGCACCTGCCGTACCGGCATCTTCGCATAGGGCAGCTTCGTCCCTCCGGTGTCGGGGTCCGATACCTCGGTGCTCTGAATGATCCGCGCGCCCGTCTCGACACTGGCCTTGTATTGGTAGGCATACTGGATGATCTTCGCAAGCTGGCGCATCTCATGCGCGTCGCCCTTGAATTTCGTACCCGACATCCAGGGTGGAGGAGAGCCCGCCGCCGCGATGAACGCGGGCCCGAATACCGCCAGCGCGGTAACCGCCGTGTGCGGATCCCAGCCCAACGCGAAAGCGTCAAGGTACTTCTTTAGCTGCCATCGGGCAGCGGCGATCCGCAATTCCAACTGATCGTAGTCTGCACCCACCAGCACGTTCCCCGGCTGGGGGATAATCAGCTTGCGCAGGTGCTTCGGGAAATTCTGAGCGTTGATCGGGCTGCTGGACGATAGCCGCCCGGTCACGGTCACATGGGCGTTGTAGCCGGGCCGCATCCGGCCGTCGGCCCATAAGATTCCGCGCTTTGCGTACCCTCGGGCCTCCCGCTCGGCCTTCACCTCCGGGGGCTCGTCTTCGTCCCAGCCGACCGTCGTGATCTCTTCGGTCATCGGGCGCAGCTTGACAACGTAGGTGCCAAGCTCCTTCATGGCCTTTCGGTACTTGCGGAGCGTCAGAATGAACGCGCGCTGCTGCTGCGTCAGCCGATCCAGGGTTAGGAGCGACCGCAGCACCTCGTCACCCGTGGCAGGATCTCCAGTCTCCGTAAACCGAATTTCGTCATCTACCGGCGGGGTCAGGCCCCATTGCGTAAAGATCACCTTCTGTAGCTGTTTCGTAGACGCGGGATTGAAGTCGGGCCGCCCACAGATTTCCTGCACCTTCTGGCGAAGGCTCAGAACGTCTTGGAGCCCCTGAACCTCTGCCTTCTTCTGCGCTTCCCGGTCTACACACATGCCAACGTGGTGCATATCGGCGCAGACCTGCTGCACCAGATGGTCCGTCGCTACCAGCGTGCTCTGCCCCGCGCGCTTCACATCCTCAATCAACGGAGCCGCGACCCGCGCCGTCACGGCTACGTCCAGGCCGCAGTATTCGTGCAATTCCGCGTCTGTCTCCGCGTTTGTGGCGAGCTTGCGGCCCTCGCGGTCAGCCTTCCAGCTATGAATATCGGTATACTTGGAGCCCACAAAGCCCAAGCTGTGCGGTAGCTCGGACTCTGCCAGCCGGTGCAAGAGCATCGTATCCAGCGTCGGGTTGACCTCAACCCCGAGCCACTGGCGAATTACCATCCGGTCGTAGTACCCCGCGTTGTGGCCGACTTTCAGCGTCGAGGGGCGCTGGAAGAACGCGCGCAGAACCCTTTTGATCTCCTCCATGATGGGGGGCGGGTAGAACACCGTATCCTCGTGCCGGCCCTCCCAGGTGTTCCGGCTGCGCGTGCCCACGATCATCACGCGGTCGGGAGTCCCGATGCCTACACAGCGGATATTCGCAGACAAGGGCTCAATACCGTCCGTCTCTACGTCGTAGGCGTAGGGGCCTCGCCCGGACAGGAAGGCCGCAAGCTCCGCGGGGGACGGGTGGTATTCAATTCGCGGAGCCGTCCACGTTAGCCGACCCTGCCGCCAACGCACAAGGCGGTCGATGTCTCGGATCAGGGTATCGAGCCACCGCCGCTGCGCGAACACAAGGCCCATCGACAACGCGGGCACGATCCGGGCGTCGGGCAGGATGACATCTTGCCCCGCGGTCGGGGCGTCCGGCGGCCACAAGCGCGCACGGCCGTCGATATGCACAAGGTTCCCGTCAAGAATCGATCCCCGGATCGCCTGGATGCTCGGCTCTCCACCGAGAAGCGCCGACGCGGGGCCCGCGCCCATCGCCAGGATATGATTGGGGGCCTTCGCGCGCAAAAGCGTGTAGACGCCGGGCAGGCAAGCCTGGAGCGGCGTCAGGCGCAACGGTTTCAGCGGGGTGTGCTGCTCAGGCGGGAGTTTTGCGTTGGCCCGCGCGGCCTTATCGTTTTGACGCCGAGTTTCGGCGTTAGCCGATCGGATCTGCGCCAGCAGCTTCCCCATATCGTTGCCCGGAGGCTGGCACATGGGGACATTCTGCATCCACAGGTTATTTCGGGCGATCCCCGCCTTTCGCAAGCCAAGCTCAAACAGCCTCGCCCGCGACCCCACGAAAGGCCGCCCCTCCCGTAGCTCTTCGGGCCCCGGGGCCTCCCCGAGCACGGTGAAGGCCGCCCCCTGAGTCTTTTCGGGAAGGACCGGCCCCTCTGCATCACGCAAGGGGCAGTCCTCACACCGACATCCGAGCGCCTGCGCGTCAGGCTTTACCATTCATTTCCCCCTACTCCACGGGGCCCAGGAAAGGAGGAACCCCGGCAGGGGCATACCACGGGAACAGCTTAGGGGCGGAAGCCGCAGAAACGACGGGCTCGACAGCGGCAATATAGCCCAGGGTGGGCGCCTCTTCGCGCTGCGGGCCGAGCACCCGCACTACCATGCGCTCCAGGTCATCCAGAGACTCTACCGCGTCGCGTACATAGGGCGGGTCAGCCATTAGATTGCCCCGCATCGAAGCGATCTCGTAGGGCAGGTCGGAAATGAAGTCAAACCGCTGTATCGCTAACTCCCTTTCCTGATCGCTGTCTCCCAGGCCGTTCCGAATATCACGCACTACGGCGTCAAGGGCGGCGCAGTCTACGGGGGAAAGCTGGGCTCGGAGGGGCTGTAGCTCAGTCTCTAAGCGGTCCATTAGCCCGAACAGACGATCAATCCAATCCCGCATAACGGCTCCAAGGAGTTAGGGGGTTCACCTAAAGGCGAAGGGCCCCCGAAGCGCCGAAACGCCCCGGAGGCCCAAGGTGCCGGGCGGGCCGAGCCCGCTCAGGCGCCGAACATGGCGAGCAGGTCCGCGGCCGAATTCCCCGCGGGGGCGGCCGGAGGGACGGCAGCCGCGGGCACGGGGGCCGGAGCAGCGGGGGCCGCGGTTGCCGTCGGCGCCGAGGGCACGACCACCGGCGCCGGGACGGTCGCCGTGTGCGCCGCCGCCGGAACCGCAGCGGTCGCGGGGGCTACACGCTGGGGAGCGGGGGCCTGGAAAACCTCGGGGTTGGCCTTCTTCTTCTCATAGCCCTCCTTCGTGATGAAATTCAGGTTGTCGCGCTCGCCCATATCCTGATTGCCGGCGGTGTAGTCGATATAGCAGACCTTGCTCGCGTTGAGGACAGCGACCATGCGCTCCTGATCGAGATTCAGGGTCGCCAGCTTGTCCTTCGGAACACCGACAGACAGGAGCACCTTGGCCCAAACGTACATCACCTTGTCCTGGGGGCTGGTCGGCAGGCCGATCCAAGCGGTGCGGACGGCGCCCTGGTACGGGGCCTCCGTCACCTGCACCTTGATCTCGATCTGCGGGCGGCCGGTAGAGGCAACGTGCGGACGCGCGCTGGAAACGCGGCCCTGGTAAGTGCCGGTGGGGAGGGCAACGGAAACGCCGTCACCAATGCTATTCGGGTCGATCTCGGTGAAGTTGAACATGCGGGGTGTCTACCTTCTGCGGTGTCTGGTCTGCGCCCGAAAGGGTCGGAGCCGCCCTTGTGTCAAATCAGGGGACTGTCGGCGTAAAAGCTGGCGGCGCGAGCAGCCTTCGCCTTGTAGAGAATGGCGCGATCAATCGCGTCGCGTACCGTCCACTTCGCCAGCGCCGGGGGAACCTTCTGCGCCAGCGTGAGGAATTGCTGGGCGGCAGTCTCGCGGATAGCCGCGTCATCCAACGGCATTAGAGTTTCAGTCAACCGCTCCACCAGCGCCTCTTGCCACGGCGCGGAGCCCATGCGGCTCACGTTGTAACCGTTGAGCCTTAGAATCTCTCCGATATTCATCGGGGAGGGGTCCGGGGTTCCCCCATCCCGGTCCTTGCCCACCCAATCCTGGGAGTTGCTGTCGAGCCGGTAGACGCCGGGCCAGGGGCGGATTCCGCCAGCCTCGCCTCGGGCGGCGCGGAGCACCAGATCGCACATGGCGGGCAGCTTTTCGGGCAGGTCGCCCGTCAGCGCGGGGCCGCCCCGAACCTTCACGCCGTCCTCGCGGACCTTCGGCCCCCGCTCCAGGGCAGTCAGGAGCACATGCGCTCCGCAGTCCCGGGCGACGCTGCGGAAATTCATTACCGATTTCCGAAGCTCCCCGAAGAGCTTGAAGCCCGTGAAACGCCGGCTCAGCGCGTTCATAGTGTCTTCGACCAGAAAGTCGAATTCGTCCACCACAATAGCATCGTAAGCCTTCGCGTGCTGCTGGAGCACCTTCGCAGCGTCATCCAGGGTCGTATGCGCAAGGGTCGCGGGCTGGTATCCGCATTGACTAACGATGCTCTTTGTGCCCCCGGTCTTGCAGACAAACAGGGCATTTGGGAAGGCATAACCGGCATCTACGGTCTTGCCGTAGGACGAGGGCCCGTAGACGATAGCGAATATGGGCTCTTTCTGAGGCGCTGCACGCATTGACGGCTCAACCGTTTGGGTTTTCTGTTTGGCCCCCCTCACCTAACCGGGGGGCTTGCCATTCGTCAAGGGGCATCTCTCGGAGTATGCAACCTTCGGGCTATCGTACTATGCAGACTCGCCGGGCCACGGAATGTCGATGGAGCCGGGCACTTCGTTACCGAAAACGTCCCACCCGTCGGGCTTCACGCGGGCGAATAGCTCCAGTTTGCGTTGCTCGGGGAACATGCGTTCGATCCGCTCCCGCACTTCGTTGGGCTTTTCGCTGTGGGCCCCCCGCAGGATGGAGACAAATTGGCTTACGTTCCGGGCACCCCGGGGCTGCGGAATCTTGCCCCGCTTGCCGATCAGCACGATTTCGCACCGGCTCATGGTGTAGAAGCCGGGGTTGACCCGCTGCTTATCCCACACAAATCCAATCGTGGCCCACGCGAACCCCCACGCTTTCAGCAGGTCAATGGCTTGGTCCAAATGCGGGCCCGTTGCCCACATGAACAGCAGGCAGTCTCGGGCGCAGACTGCGCTGACGTTCAGCCTTTTCAGCCGATCCAGCGTGACCGTCGAATAATGCACCTCGGCGCCCCCCGTATCGTCGGAGCCCACGCCGGCGTGCTGCTTCTGCCCCTTGTAGTCCCAGGGCGGGTCTGCATAAATGATTTCGTATTTCGGCGCCGTCTGCGACTCAGAGCCCATCGTGCCATCCCACCTTATGCGCGAGGATCGCCGCCCACGTTGCGCGGGTAGCGGGGTTCCCCAGGTTACTGATCGGAATACCGTAGGCAGCGGCAATTCGGATCGCTTGCCCCGTGCCCCCGGTCGCCCGGGTCGTGGCGCCCGTCTCGACACCATCGGGCGTCCAGCAGATGACCCGCTTGCTTGGGTCATTGAGCCCGGCGCCGAGCACCTGATAGCCATTGCGGGCAATCAAACCCTTTGCGGCCCCCGAAAGCCGGTGCCATGCGGGGTGGTAGTCCTCCGCGAGCTTCCACGCAGCCGGGGTAACGTGGTGCGGCCGGTATAGCTCAATCGGAGCCCCCGCAGCCCGTGCTCCGTCCGCAAATGCCGTGTCTGCACCTTCCGCGCCCCCGGTGCGCAGCGTCCAGCCGGCCCGGCCCAGGGTTGAGGCGATCAGGCGCATCATTTCCAGAACGTCCGGGGGTGTCGATCTGGAGCCGATTCCGGCATACGCGCCGGGGCTACGGGTCATAGGCAGCCCCGGTCACGCGGGACAAGATCAGGTCGTAGTAGTGCGGCTCCTTCTCGATGCCGATGCTTGCAAATCCCAGGCGATCAGCGGCCAGAAGCGTAGACCCGGAGCCTGCGAACGGGTCGAGGACTAAGCCTTTCGGGGGCGTAATCAACCGGATCAAGTATTCCATTAGAGCGACCGGCTTGATCGTGGGATGCCGGTTGGCTTCGCCCCGCTCGTGCTTATTCACCTTCGCGCAGTAGAAGAAGCGGGCGGCGCCTCCGGTGTCGTTGTAGATTGTGTGCTCTGTCGGCTTCGGCAGAACTCCATGCACCCCAGCGAATTGTCCGCACTCATTTGTGTACGTTCGCTGACCGCCAGTGCCCGTTCCGTTCTTTATGGTGCCGCTCTGCTCGTTGAGCAGGGCAACGGGGCAGCCGGGCGCGCAATTCCACACGGCCTCCTCCCGCGTGCCGACCTGTTCACACATCGAAAGGTGCGATAGCATGAGGTTCGCGGGCCAGCGGCCCCCCGGCTTGTAGGTCGGGGTGCTAAAACCCGGGTTGTTGAGCGTTACGGTATGCCCGGGTTGCTCCGTTTGACAGTGCTGCATCTTCATCGGGTCGTATTCGTCTCCCATAGGAATACGGCATCCGTCGATGTTCAGCGCGCCGGTGCCGTACTTCTGCACGTTTTCGGCTACGGTCCCCTCCAGCGGCTTGCGGGCAAGCACGATGGGCTCTACGGCGGGTTTCAAGGCCGTGCCCCAGCCTTCCCACTGGCGGGCGGCGTCGGTTGCGGGGGCGGTGATGGCCGAACAGTCAATACCGCCGTTTATCCCGTTCATAAAGTTCCCTCCGCGAATGTCCTGCTTGGGCGTTGCCGCCCTATCAGTACGTCGCCCAACCACCTCACGCTCGGCTCCCGCGGCTTTGTCGATTGACTTGCCGATATTGTGGCTCTTCGGGAAGCCCTGTCCGTGCAGCCACATAAGACAGTCGCGGATCTCCCAGCCCGCGTCCTCAATAGCGCAGACGAGCCGGTGATAAGTCCGCGTACCGCCGAACGCCAGCAGATGCGCTCCCGGCTTCGCTACGCGCAGCGCCCGCGTCCAGAAGTCAGACCCCGGCACGCCCCGGTCCCACCCGTGCCCCATGAATTCCAGGCCGTAGGGAGGATCTGTCACGATCGCGCTCACGCTATTCGGCGCCAGTGACCCCATGAT
>Ga0194116_10005697_pt1 | contig 13602 bp, 15 predicted proteins | sample TA2MahsurfametaG_4_FD_148617 | JGI IMG/M metagenome (GOLD analysis project Ga0194116, IMG submission 148617) | Freshwater microbial communities from Lake Tanganyika, Tanzania - TA2015008 Mahale S9 surface | ecosystem: Environmental > Aquatic > Freshwater > Lake | place: Tanzania: Lake... | reverse complement strand
AGTTACCAATTCATGTTAGATCATCTTTTTCCAACAAGGAAGGAACCTGGGTGGTTAAGGATCATCCAGAAGGGGGCGAAATGGAAGCAGCAATAATCGCAGGAATAGCACATGATAAAAGTGAGGCAAAGGTAACCATTGTTGGTGTGCCTGATCGAACCGGGGTGGCCGCTGCCATATTTCAAGCCATAGCAGATGCCGACATCAATATCGACATGATTGTGCAAAATGTTTCAGCGGCAGCAACCGGCTTAACCGATATCTCATTTACCTTACCTAAAACTGAAGGGGCTAATGCCACATCGGTGTTAAAGCGAATTCAAGGTGAGATCGGTTTTGCATCCATTCAATATGATGATCAAATCGGCAAATTATCCTTAATTGGCGCTGGTATGCGAAGTCATCCTGGGGTTACCGCTAACTTCTTTGCCTGCCTTTCTGAGGCTGGTGTTAACATTGAAATGATTTCAACTAGTGAAATTAGAATCTCAATTGTATGCCGGGCTAGTGATCTAGATAAGGGTGTAAGGGCAGCTCACACCGCATTTGAATTAGATGCCGATCAAATTGAGGCAGTGGTCTATGGCGGCAGCGGTCGATGAGTAAAAAACCATCCCTTGCTGTAGTTGGTGCCACCGGCGCTGTTGGCACAGTAATGCTAGATATTTTATCTAAACGCAAAGATCTCTATGGTGAGATTAGATTAATTGCTTCAGCCCGTAGTGCTGGCAAGAAACTTATCTGTCGGGGCCAAGAGCTAACTGTTGTGGCACTATCACCTGAGGCGTTTGAAGGAATTGATATTGCCATGTTTGATGTACCAGATGAGGTCTCCCTGAAATGGGCACCAATTGCAGCTAGTAAGGGTTGTGTAGTAGTTGATAACTCTGGCGCCTTTCGAATGGATAAGGATGTGCCACTTGTTGTACCTGAGGTAAATCCAGAGCAAGTTAAAAATAGGCCAAAGGGAATTATCTCTAATCCAAATTGCACAACACTTTCGATGATTGTGGCAATTGGAGTGCTGCATAAAGAGTATGTATTAAAGGAGTTAGTAGTTGCCTCATATCAAGCTGCCTCTGGTGCTGGCCAAAGTGGTTTAGATATTTTGCGAAAACAAATTAGCGAGGTAGCGAACAATTCCGTTGGTGATAACGCAGGAGATATTCGAAATGTAATTAAAGATAATGGACCATTTCCAGCCCCTCTTGCCCTAAATGTTGTGCCCTGGGCTGGATCTTTAAAGGAGGAGGGTTACTCATCTGAGGAGTTAAAGGTAAGAAATGAATCTAGGAAGATACTGGGATTGCCTAACTTAAAGGTATCTGCCACATGCGTAAGAGTGCCGGTGTTAACTACTCACTCACTTGCTGTGCATGCCATCTTTGAAAAAGAGGTCTCACGAAAAGCAGCTCAAGATGTGCTTAAAAACGCAGCTGGAGTTGAGTTAGTAGATGATCCAGTAAATTATAAGTTTCCCACCCCAGCAGATGTGGTTGGCACAGATCCAACCTGGGTAGGCCGGGTTAGAAAATCTCTAGATGATCCAAAGGCGCTTGATCTATTTGTTTGCGGCGATAACTTAAGAAAGGGTGCTGCACTCAACACCGCACAAATTGCAGAGTTAGTAGCCCTTGAGTTCTAATCTAGAGATTAGGGTAAACCAATGACAATACTAGTTGCCGGAGCTACTGGATTAGCAGGCTCTGCAATTTATCGAGAGCTACTTAAGAGTGAAGAAAAAGTAGTTGGCATCTCTAGTAAAGATGTGGATCTATTAAATCGTAAGGCAACTTTTGAATATTTAAAAAATCTTAAGCCCAAAGTAGTAATCGACGCAGCTGCAAAAGTAGGCGGTATTTCTGCTAATACTAGTTATCCAGTTGAGTTTTTGTCAGAAAATATTCAAATTCAAACAAATTTAATGGATGCTTCACACAATTCTGGTGTAGAAAAATTTGTTTTTTTGGCCTCAAGTTGCGTTTATCCTAAAAGTTGCCCACAACCAATTAAAGAAGAGTATATTTTAACTGGACCACTTGAGCCCACTAACTCTTCTTATGCTATGGCTAAGCTTTCCGGAATTGAGTTAATAAAATCTTATAGACGTCAATTTGGATATAAATGGGTAAGTGTGATGCCTACAAATTTGTATGGTCCAAACGATAACTTCGATTTGGAAAGTAGCCATGTGTTTCCGGCACTAATTAGAAAATTTATTGATGCTAAGCACTCTGGGGCTAAATTAGTCACCCTATGGGGAAGCGGTAAACCCAGAAGAGAATTTTTGCATGTTGATGATTTAGCTAAAGCAATAGTTATTTGTTTGGATAAATATGACTCAGATGAACAAATCAATATCGGTACTGGCTTAGATTTAACGATAGAGGAGCTGTCAAAGAAAATAGCCAAATCAGTTGGATTTGATGGAGAGGTAATTTGGGATAGGAGCAAAGAGGATGGGACCCCTCAAAAAGTACTAGATATTAAGAAAATTTCTGATTTAGGTTGGAAACCATCTATTTCGCTAGATGAGGGTATCAATATGACTGTAGAGTGGTATCTGAAAAATAAATAAGGAGTTGTTTTGTCATCTAAAAAAGCATTTATAACTGGCGTAACAGGTCAAGATGGCTCCTACCTTGCTGAACTACTTTTAGAAAAAGGGTATGAAGTACACGGCTTAATTCGCAGATCTAGTTCTTTTAACACAGCTCGAATTGATCATATATATCAAGATCCGCATTCACCAAACCCCAAACTGTTTTTACATTTTGGTGATTTAACCGATGGTGTAAATATGACAAATTTAATTCACCAAATTCAACCTACTGAAGTTTATAATTTGGGTGCACAGTCTCATGTTCAAGTCTCATTTACAATGCCACAATACACTGCTCAAGTTGATGCGGTAGGTTCGGTTGCACTTTTAGAGTCTATTAGGGCATCCGGCGTTAACTGTCGCTTCTATCAAGCAAGTACCAGTGAACTTTATGGCTCCACTCCTCCACCCCAAAATGAACTTTCAGTTTTTAGACCACGAAGTCCATATGCTGCTGCAAAGTTGATGGCCTTTTGGTCAACACTTAATTACCGAGAGGCTTATGGAGTTCATGCTACAAATGGAATTTTGTTCAATCATGAATCTCCCAGAAGAGGAGAAACTTTTGTAACTAGAAAAATAACAAGGGCGGCCGCAAGAATTGCAACGGGAAGCAGGGAAAAGCTTTATTTGGGTAATTTGGAGGCTGTCCGTGACTGGGGTTACGCAAAAGAGTATGTTGAATCTATGTGGCTCATGCTCCAGCAAGATATATCAGATGATTATGTTGTGGCTACAGGTGTGGGAGCGACAGTTAGAGAGTTTGCGCAAGCAGCTTTTGAGCAGGTTGGTTTGAACTATAAAGACCATGTCGAGCTGGATAAGCGTTATGTCCGCCCAACAGAGGTGGATGCATTAATTGGGAATCCATCAAAAGCTGCCAGAGTTCTAGGGTGGAAAGCCAAGACCCATTGGAAGGCTTTGGCTAAATTAATGGTCGAGGCTGATTTAGAGCTACTTAAAACCAAACAGTAATTATCTTCTTAAATTTGATTTAGTATTTTCAGCAATATGAATAATTGCAACTGCAAGCTCAAATACTAAACGTATTCCTAAGATAACCAAGAATGTAAGCACTACCCCACCTGCTGCCACCATTGGGAAGGCAGCGTAATCTTGATTTAAGCCATAAGTGCTTGCGGCATAAATTGGAATACCAATTGCGGCAAAGCCAATAATTGCGACAAAGTAGAAGGTATATAGGTAGGAGGCAAACTTTCTAGTTAGGTACTCACCTAATTTAAAATCCTTCATATGCCCTAACACAGTTTTAATATCACTTTGCCAGGTAATCCAAGCCCAGAAGGAGGCCAGTAAGGCTAGTCCTAAAATAAGTAACTTTAAGGCAATTTGAATTACACCCAGTATAAACAACCAAACTAAGGTGGCAGCAAAGCCAGCTGGTTGATCAGATCTAGCTAAATCATAATTATCCAGCAGTGAAATAATCATGGCGTATGTGGCACCGATGTAACTGGCGGCAAAGATGGTGTAGAAAACAACCATATGGGTCCTATTGGCAGGAGCTTTTAGCAAATTAACTAAGCCAGTTAGTAGATTGGCCACACTTCGCTTTTGAATAACTAATGATAAAACCAATGGAATCAGAGCTACGGTAGCAAAAGCCTCTATGTATGGTGCCTCGCCAGTTTTAACAAATACATTTTTAAGTAAAGTAACAAATGCCACCTCATTGGTGCGCCAGATATCAACAATCCAAACTAAAAAGAAAACTCTAGTTACTAGGGCTACCACAGTTAAAAAAGAGCGCATCTCAAGATTTTGGGCAAAGAGTGCGAAAAATAAGGCTAAATAGCTAACTAATAGCCAGGTAAGGCCAGTGGATGAGGTGATGGCGTTAAAGGAGAGAGCTAAATTTGTGTAATCATTTAAGGTATACCAGTAAAAGGTATCTGGGATTACTAACAGTAGTGCAACTAATAGATATACACGGTGTAACTTAAATGAGGTTAGATTCATTATTTAAGCCTACCTTAAAATATTTTTTAAGCAGTTAAGGTGATAAGTGAGATTTCAGGTGGGCAAAATAATCTAATTGGCGCGTACGGGCTATACCCCATACCAGCTGAGACATTTAGCCATGGCTCATCATTTACCTTACTTAAACCAGATGCGCGCCAATTATCTAAATCACAATTGGTAGTAAGTGCTTTTGATCCACCAAACCAAGGCAGACGTACCTGTCCACCGTGGGTGTGCCCTGCCAAGATAAGATCTAATTTATCTTGTGCCATAGCAGCAAGTACTCGCTCATATGGAGCGTGTGTGATGCCAAGTGAAATATCAGATCCTTTACTTACCTTCCCTTGCACAAGTGGATAATTATCTAACTCTAAGTGCGCATCATCTGTGCCCCGAGCTTCAATAACCACACCCTTTACCTTTACCTTTACCTTTTTATGATTTAAATCCTGCCAAGCTCCCTTACTTAATTGTTTACTTAGTAATGATGAGTTTAACTTCTTACCTAATTTGCGCTCGCCCTTATCTGCAAGCAAATAGGAAAAAGGATTTTTAAATCTGGGCGCGTAGTAATCATTTGAGCCAAATACAAATAAACCAGGTGTATCTAATAACTCACCCAATGCGCCAATCAATGGCTTTCTTCCATCTTTATGGGCAATAAAGTCCCCAGTTGAGATTATTAGATCTGGCTTTAGATCAACCCAGCTTTTAATATCTAGAGCTAAGTGCTTTCGCTTTGGGGTTAGGTGAAGATCTGAAAAGTGGAGAATACGAATATCGTCGCATCCCTCTGGGAGCAGGGGAAGGGAACTTTTGCGAACTTTGTATGCCATAGGCATGAGAAGATACCGCTATGGGACTAAAAGAAAAACTTCAGGCAGATTTAACCGATGCGATTCGAAGCCGCAATGAGGTAGTAAGTGGCACGGTGCGAATGTTGCTAGCTGCCATCACCAATGAAGAGGTAGCTGGTAAGGCGGCGAAGGTATTAACCGATGCTGAGATTATTACCGTTTTATCTAGAGAGGCTAAAAAAAGGCGGGAAGCGGTTGAGGCATACACCCAAGCAAAGCGCGATGATTTAGCAGGTAAGGAAAAGGCAGAGGCGGCAGTAATTGCTAATTACCTGCCAGAGCAGTTAAGTGAGGATGAGATTAAAAAACTTATTGCAGATGCTATCGCTGAGACTGGTGCCAAAGGACCGGCTGGTATGGGATTGGTAATGAAGGTATTGCAACCTAAAATTGCTGGTAAGGCAGATGGTGGTGTGGTCTCCGGATTTGTTAAGGCAGCGCTCGCTCAATAATTAAGAATTTAAAAATAAATAATAGAGAGAAGAAGAAACATGAAGTATGAGTACGCCACAGTTCCACTACTTTCGCATGCCACTAAGCAGATCTTAGACACCTGGGGCAGTGATGGTTGGGAGTTAGTGCAGGTAATTCCAGCTCCCGGCACAGGTGAGCAATTAGTTGCCTATATGAAGCGAGAGATAAAGTGAGCATTAAAGATAAGTTACAAGAATTAGGTTTGACTCTACCAACAGCGGCACTCCCAGTTGCGGCATATGTACCAGCAGTTAAAACTGGGAACCTAGTTTTTGTGGCCGGCCAGTTGCCATTAGTTGATGGCAAGATTGTTAAAGAGGGCAAGGTTGGTAAAGAGGTAACACCGGATGAGGCAAAAGATATGGCCCAGCTTTGCGCCCTAAATGCCCTGGCTGCGATCTCATTGGTTGCCGATATTGATCAGATCCAAAAGATTGTCCGAGTTGGTGGCTTTGTAAATGGCATCCCTGGCTTTACCGCTATCCCACCAATTATTAATGGCGCAAGTGAGTTATTTATTAAGTTATTTGGTGAGGTAAATGGCAAACATGCTCGAACAGCTATTGGGGTTGCAGAGCTGCCACTTAATTCACCAGTTGAGGTTGAGGTACTGGTGGAGTTAAAGAGTTAACGGCCCCGCTTAACTAATCGTTCATAATCTAAAACAATTACTGCTCGTGGCTCTAGCTTTACCCAGCCCCGAGATGCAAAATCAGCCAGCGCTTTATTAACCGTTTCACGGGATGCACCAACTAATTGAGCTAACTCCTCTTGAGTTAATTCATGGTTTACATGCAGGCCATCATCTTTTTTAGTACCAAATCTCTCACCCAACTCAATAATTGCCTTTGCTACTCGCCCTGGTACATCTGCAAAAACTAAATCACTTAATACATCATTTGCTTTGCGCAATCTCTGGGCTAATCTGCCTAATAGTTGCAATGAGACCTGTGGATGCTCTTTTACCCAACCAATAACCTGATCATTGGCAAGAGCTAATAATTTTGAATCAACTACTGCAGTTGCAGTTGCAGTTCTTGGCCCTGGATCAAATAAGGAAAGCTCACCAAACATATCCCCAGGTCCTAGAATTGAAAGCAGATTTTCTCTACCATCATTTGAGGTAGTTCCCAATTTTAATTTGCCATCTACAACTACAAATAGTTGATCTCCGGCATCACCCTCTTTAAACAAAACTTGTCCACGGGATAACTTAACCCCGGTCATTGAAGCACGAAGCGTTGCAGCGGAGGCCTCATCTAAGGCAGTAAAAAGCGGTGCTTTGCGGACTGCTTCCTCTTCATTTTTGGCGGCCATGGGCTTGAGAATACACCTATAACCTTAAGGCTTGCTGATGAGATTAATTTTTGAGCGTAATCTATGGCAGGTGCGAGAGAGTATGGTGAGAAAAAAGCTTAGGGCTAAAGCGATCTATAAAATTCTTACTAAAACTTATCCAAATGTGGGGTGTGAGTTAGACTATAAAAACCCATATCAATTACTAGTTGCTACAGTCTTATCAGCTCAATGCACCGATAAACGGGTAAACCAAACCACCCCAGCATTATTTAAAAAATATAACTCAATTAAAAAAATGGCAGCAGCAGATCTAAAGGATCTACAAAGATTAGTTAAGTCAACTGGTTTTTATCGAGCAAAGGCAAAAAATATCAAATTATTAAGCCATAAGATTCTTACCGATTTTAATGGCAAAGTTCCCAGCAATATTGAGGATTTAGTAACACTACCTGGTGTGGGTAGAAAGACAGCTAATGTGGTTTTAGGTCATGGTTTTAATATTCCAGGGATAACTGTTGATACTCATTTTGGCAGATTATCTAGAAGATTTGGTTGGAGTGATAAAAAAGATCCTGTAAAGGTTGAGTTTGAGGTGGGAGAGTTGATTACTCAAAAAGAGTGGACCAACTTATCCCAGCGATTAATCTGGCATGGCAGAAGAGTTTGCCACTCAAGAAAGCCAGCATGTGGTTCGTGTGTATTAGCAAAGTTATGTCCATCATATGGCCTAGGTGAGGTAGATAAGATTAAAGCTAGCAGATTAGTGAAGTTTGAGGCAGATTTTAGATGAGAAGATATCTCTCAATAATTATCTCTTCACTGTTTGTAACTACGCTTTTAACATCTTGTAGTAGTAATTCAAATCTGCCATTTAATCAAGGTTTTGTGCCAAGTTGCGCGGGGATTAATTCCACTGGTATCTCTACCAATGAGTTATTACTGGATTGCCTAGATGGCTCAGGAGCTGTTAATTTCTACGCAATTAAAGGTCCAATAGTGGTAAATGTTTGGGGATCTTGGTGTGAGGGATGTAGGCAGGAGATGCCTTATTTTGTTGAGTTATACCAAAATAAGTTATTTAAAAATGGTGAGATTAAATTACTTGGAGTTGATATTGAAGAAAGTAGAAGGCAGGTTGGGGTTAATTTTATAAAGGCGTATGGGATGAGTTGGCCACACTTAGAGGATTTAGAGGGTAAAACCAAAGTTTTATTTGGACCAGGAGCGCCAGTGACCTGGTTTATTGATAAAGATGGCAAGGTAGTAAACAAACATGTTGGCGCCTACACAGATCGTGATCAATTATTTACCCAAGTTGAACAGGCGTTCGGAGTAAAGCTTTGAGTAATTTTTCAATACCGAGCGAGTTAAATATTTTAGATTTAGTAGTAATGCTTACCCTGCTGATCTCTGGTGTTAGCGGATACCGCCTTGGTCTACTACAAAGCTTATTTAAGGCTGCCGGATATATTGTAGGCGGATTACTTGGTATATATCTTGCACTTAATTACCTAGAGCAATTTGAATCAAAATCAATTAAGTTAGCCCTAACCTTAATTTTAATATTACTTACAGCTATATCTCTTGAGTATATTTTGGCGAAAGTCGGTGTATTAATCCATAAGGGATTGCTTTTTGCCTCAGTTAAATCACTTGATTCTCTCCTTGGCGCTTTACTTGCTTTAACAAAAAACCTAATTATTTTCTACCTAATTGCCACCGTACTTTTATTTAGTACCTTTAAGCAACCAGTTAATTACATAAAGGATTCCTATATTTACTCCTACCTAGATAAGCATCTATCTAAGATACTTACCGATTTAAAGGGTGAGGTAGATAAGCTAATTTAATCCTCAGATTTAGCGGAATTTAAACCTTCTGAGATTAATTTCATCACATTTGGATCCGCCAAGGTAGTTGAATCCCCAACCGCTCTATTTTCAGCAACATCTTTTAATAATCTGCGCATAATCTTTCCACTACGAGTTTTAGGTAACTCTGCTACCACCATAATCTGCCTAGGTTTAGCGATCGCGCCAATTTGTTTGGCCACATGATCTCTTAATTGTTTTACTAACTCATCTCCTTTAGCTGCTTCAATGCTACCTCGTAAAATTACAAAGGCAACAATGCCTTGGCCGGTCATTTCATCTTTGGCCCCAACCACAGCTGCCTCAGCAACTGCCTCATGTGAAACAAGTGCGGATTCCACCTCAGTGGTTGAGATTCTGTGCCCTGAAACATTCATGACATCATCTACTCGACCAAGTAACCAGATCGCACCATCCTTATCTAACTTAGCGCCATCACCGACAAAGTAAACACCGTCATATTTAGACCAGTAAGTCTCTTGATACCTCTTTGGTTCTTTCCAAATACCACGCATCATCGATGGCCATGGTTTATCAATTACTAAATAACCACCATGTCCATTACCAACTGCCTTGCCACTTTCATCAAAGACAGCTGTACTAATTCCTGGGAGTGCCTTCATCGCACTACCTGGTTTAGTTGCAGTTACTCCTGGTAGTGGTGAGATCATGATTGCGCCAGTTTCGGTTTGCCACCAGGTATCAACAATTGGGCAATTATTTTTGCCAATTACTTGCCGATACCACATCCACGCCTCTGGATTTATTGGCTCACCAACTGAACCTAATAGGCGCAAAGATGCAAGATTAGATTTATTTGGAAATTCATCCCCCCACTTCATCCAGGTTCTAATCAAGGTAGGTGCGGTATATAAAATACTTACCTTATACTTTTCAATTAATTCAAATAATCGCCCCCTTGTTGGGGTATCTGGTGTGCCTTCATACATAACCTGGGTGGCACCATTTATTAATGGTCCATAAACCACATATGAGTGACCGGTAATCCAACCAACATCTGCTGTGCACCAATAAACATCTGTTTCTGGTTTTAAATCAAAGACTGCGTGGTGAGTAAAGGCTGCCTGAGTTAGGTAACCACCAGTGGTGTGATAAATACCCTTTGGCTTTGCCGTAGTACCTGAGGTGTAGAGAATAAATAAACCATTTTCAGAGTCAAAAAACTCTGGTGTGTGAGTATCTGCTTGTTTATCAACAATCTCATGCCACCAAATATCTTTACTCGTCCAATTAACATCTTGGCCAGTTCGTTTGACAACCAAAATATTTTTAACATTTGTTTGACCCTTTAGCGCCTCATCAACTGCCGCCTTTAAACCAAAGGCAGCACCTTTGCGATAGCCACCATCTGAAGTAATTACCAATGTGGCATCGGCATCTTGAATTCGAGATAAAAGCGCATCTGCGGAAAAGCCACCAAAAACTACCGAGTGCATCGCGCCAAGCCGAGCACATGCCAGCATCGCAACTGCTGCCTCTGGAATCATCGGCATATAGATCGCAACTCGATCCCCCTGCTTAACTCCTAACTCGATTAGCGCATTTGTAGCTTTGCAAACATCTTTTAGTAATTGACCGTAGGTAATCTTTCTAGTATCCCCAGGCTCTCCCTCAAAGAAAAAGGCAACTCGATCTGCTAAACCATTTGCAACATGCCGATCTAAGCAGTTGTAGGTAGCGTTAATTTTTCCTCCAATAAACCATTTAGCAAAGGGTATTTGCCAATCAATGATTTGATCCCATTTTTTATCCCAAGTTAATCGCTCTGCCTGTTTAGCCCAAAAAGCTAGCCGATCTTTCTCTGCCTGATCATAAATATCAGATTTTATATTTGCCCTCTCAGAAAAATTATTACTTGGAGCAAAGGTTCGATCCTCATAGGAGAGATTTTCTAGTGAATCTGAAATGTTTTGCTCACTCATAGTAGGCAGAGATTATCACCTACCTACTTATCCCCACTAGATCAAAGCAAATAATTATTTACGATCACCTATTTAGTACCTTGCTCACTGCCCAAAGGTGATCAATTTATTCTAATAAAACTTCAATTATCTAAATAAGAAAAGGAAGAAAAAATGTTAACTACTACCTTAATTACCTTAATCACTATCTTAGAGCGGCTATTGGCCTCGGGCACCATAACCACAGCGCTTGCTGCCATATTTAAAAAGGCCTTATCTGCCCTAGGGGTCTTTTAAGTTTTTTAGATTAGCTTAATGCTTTGATTTTGGGCAAAGATTTTTTTCTTTGCCCAAAATGTGGTTTAATTAGCCGTAATCCCGCAAAAAAGAGAATAGATTACTTCAGCGTTGTGGCTGATTAATCCAAAGCTTAAAAATTGGGAGAAGATGATGATTGACTCTGCAGAGTATGAGCAGATGATCAGCAGTATCAAGGTAGCTACCCTTATAAAAAATTCTGATAACCAAAATATTTTAAAGAGCTCATCATGCCTGCGATAGTTTTATTAGGCGCCCAATGGGGAGATGAGGGTAAAGGCAAAGCCACCGATCTATTAGGAGATCGAGTTGATTATGTTGTCAGGTATCAAGGCGGCAATAACGCCGGACATACAGTAGTTATTGGAGATCAAAAGTACGCACTTCATCTGCTGCCATCTGGAATCTTGTCCCCAAATGTAATTCCAGTAATTGGCAATGGTGTGGTGATCGATCCTGCGGTATTGTTAACTGAGATTAAAGGATTAAATGAGCGAGGTATTGATACCTCAAAACTTAAGATCTCAACTAATGCTCACTTAATTTCCCCATACCATCGAACAATTGACAAGGTGAGTGAGCGATTTTTAGGTAAATCAAAGATTGGCACCACTGGCCGCGGGATAGGACCTGCTTATGCCGACAAAATAAACCGCATTGGTATAAGAGTCCAAGATCTATTTGACCCATCAATCTTAAGACCAAAAATTGAAGCTGCCTTGAATGATAAAAACCAGATTCTTATCAAGGTTTTTAATCGCAAAGGCATTACGGTTAATGAGGTATTAGATGAGTACTTAGGGTATGCCCAAGTTTTGAAACCATATGTAGTTGATACTGCTTTGCTATTGGATCAAGCTTTAAAGAGTGGTAAAAATGTTTTATTAGAGGGCAGCCAAGGAACATTATTAGATGTAGACCATGGCACCTATCCCTTTGTTACCTCCTCTAATCCAACTGCAGGCGGGGCCTCCACTGGCTCAGGCATTGGTCCAACAAAGATCACCCGAGTAATTGGCATCCTTAAGGCTTACACAACCCGGGTTGGCAGCGGTCCATTTCCAACTGAGTTATTTGATGAAGATGGGGATGCACTTAGAAAAATTGGTGGTGAGGTTGGTGTGACAACTGGCCGCAATAGAAGATGCGGTTGGTTTGATGCCCCAATTGCTAGGTATGCAGTTAGAGTAAATGGCTTAACTGATTTCTTTTTAACTAAGTTAGATGTCTTAAATGGCTGGGAGAAGATTCCAGTGTGTGTTGCTTATGAGGTAGATGGAGTAAGGGTTGATGAGCTACCAGCATCACAAACTGATTTTCACCATGCAAAGCCAATCTATGAGTACCTACCAGGGTGGAAAGAGAACATTTCAAAGGCAAAATCAGTGGAGGATCTACCAAATAATGCTCAGGAGTATGTAAAGTTTTTAGAGAAGGTATCAGGTGCTCCAATTAGTGCAATTGGAGTCGGTCCAGGTAGGGAAGAAACTATCGTGGTTAGGGATTTAATTAAATGAGTATGACGCCTGCTGTAATTCCTAATGTATTAGCAAATAGGTATGCCACAAAGGAGATGGTGGCAATCTTTGATCCAATAAATAAGATTATTGCAGAGCGCGAGTTTTGGATAACTATCCTAAGATTACAAAAAGCAGGTGGCTTATCAATTACCGATATTGAAATTGCCTCTTATGAGAAGGTGGTGGAGAAAGTAGATCTAGCCTCGATTCAAAAACGTGAGCGCGCCAACAGGCATGATGTTAAGGCCCGGATTGAGGAGTTTAATTCTTTAGCAGGGTTACAAAAGATTCACATAGGACTTACCAGCCGAGATCTAACTGAGAATATTGAGTTAATCGCCATCAAAGATGGACTTAACTTGGTTAGAAGAAGAACACTTGAGACATTATTTTTACTTGAAAAAAGTATTACTAAGTATGAAAAGACCTATATGGTGGGCAGAAGCCATAATGTGGCCTCTCAGGTAACTACCTTAGGCAAAAGATTTGCCACATGTGCTCAAGAATTATTGTTTTCACTTACATCCCTTGAGGAGTTAATAGAGCGCCTACCACTTCGCGGCCTAAAGGGACCAGTTGGCACAGGGCAAGATCAGATTGCCACCTTGGGCTCAATTAAGGATTTAAATAAGTTAGAGGAGAAATTAGCTAAAGAGTATGGCTTTGAAAACACATTAAGCAGTGTTGGCCAGATCTATCCAAGATCAATTGATTTTGAGGTGGTATCTAAATTATTACAGATTGCATCGGCTCCTA
>Ga0194116_10005693_pt1 | contig 13608 bp, 18 predicted proteins | sample TA2MahsurfametaG_4_FD_148617 | JGI IMG/M metagenome (GOLD analysis project Ga0194116, IMG submission 148617) | Freshwater microbial communities from Lake Tanganyika, Tanzania - TA2015008 Mahale S9 surface | ecosystem: Environmental > Aquatic > Freshwater > Lake | place: Tanzania: Lake... | reverse complement strand
TCTTAAAATATTCTTATAAATAAGCCATTTTATTAAATAAAAATATCTTTCCTTTTTATTATGCTTTCTGTTTTGTTATTTTCTAAATCAGGAAATTATATGTTATAATTTATTCAACAAATTGAAAATTTTTGAAAATTTCTTATTTTAACTTTATATTAAAAATTTTATAAATAAAATAAATTTTTACAATAATATGGAAAATGACTTAATTCAAAATCATAAAGTTATTAATTTCGAAACAAGCAATAAAATTGAAAGCTTAATTAAAAAAATAACTATTGACTTATCAAATTCTTTTCTTGAATCAATTAATTTAGACGAATTGAGAAAAAATTTAAAAGTATTAAATATAGCATTTTGATAATAATTTTAGCAATTTTTAAGAAAAAATAGAAATCAACAACTCAAGGACATTTTCGATGAAAATTATTTGAGTATATTACGGAAATGCTTGTGCTTAGAAGAAAAGCCAATAAGAATGCTTACCTTAAAAATTTTAAGATATTCTTTAGAAATAAAACCTCAATTAGCAATTGAATTGAAAGCTAAATTTTTTCCATTAGTTATTTGCAAATTCTTTGAAGACTTCAGATATGGTACATTCGAAGAGAGATTTGAGGTATTTTATAAAGCTAAATTTTTATTTTATTTGTTTTTTAATAATTTCTTTAATTTTTAAAAAGTTTATTCTTGTGATGCTAAAAATAATTAGTGTTTCAAATTTATAAATTCTTGGTTGAAGTTTTCTGAAAATACTTTTCCTTCAATTTTCGCACAAGCAGCTTTATCTATTTTATTAGTGACAAAAGATAAAGATGATATACTGAAAAAAGGCTCAGTGGAATTCATGAGAAATTTAGCTATTAAAAAAACAGATCTTTGTTCAAATATCGGAGGATTCAAAGTTCTTATTAATGCTCTTTTAGATGAAAATTGTATCGACATGAGTGATAATATATTTTATAGTCTACTTTATATGATTAACTCAAAGGAAAAGAGAAAGTATTTTATTAATATATCAGAATTCTACAAAATATTCTCTATTTTCACAAAATCAGACTTTTCGTCTACCCTAAAAGATAAAGAGAACAACCAAAACAGTGATGAAGCTTTTAAATTAGAAATTCAACTTGCACTTTCTAAAAGAGTTATTGAAAAGTTGTTGAGAACTTGGCCTGGATATTCGCTGATTATGGGGGATTATATGGGGATGAACTCTATTATAAATTCAATCAACACTGATACGAATATTATTATTAAGCATACAGTTTTGGATATTATAAAAGAATTAATTGAAAATGATTATCATACATGTGATAACTTTTCGACTTTAGTATGTGGCGATGAATTTTATATTAATAAAGTATACTTAGCTTATATTCTACAAGGTTTGCATGATAATCAACTGTACAATTCGCTTATGAAATTCATTGAAAAAGATAATAATAATAATCGTTTATCTGAATATGCTCAGAAAATTGCTTTGAAGTTTATAATATTGTATTCAAAATTGTCTAATATAGACCTCCAATTGCCTCTTCTTAATCAACGAGTTTCTCACTATGAATTTTCCCAGAAATTAAAGAAGCAAAATTTTATATACAAAGAAAACGAATTAATCACCAAACCTAATAAAATTGATGATAACAAAAACCTAGATGATGATGTAATAAATACAAAAATTAAAATCATTGGAATGCTCGATCAAACTTTTTATTACTTTAATTGCAGAGATATATCTTATATGGATGTGAAAGATTTAAGTGATGTAGTTGTCCATGCAATGAATTCAGTTGTAAATTTACAAACTGTAAAAAAATACAATAATCAATATTCAAAAGAGGTTTCAAAAAAAGAATTATATTTAATAGACGATGCAACTTTTCAAATTATTTTAAAAAATTCTCATATTTTGGATAGCAAAGACTTTTTCGATTGGGATTGGGAAAGAATAGATCAAATTCTTGATATTTTGGAATATAGAAGAGAATATAGTATTTTCTATATTTTACATAATCAAATAAATTCTAAAAATAAAATAATCAAATTAATTTAGTTCATGATTTATTCAAACAAAGGTTCTTTAAGAGATTACTTAACTTTTACATGCCTTCGAAAAATTTATTTGTTTCTCAAAAATGGAATCAAGACAATTTCCATTATGCTAGTATTGGAGCCAAGTTTTTCAGAATTCTTGCAGCTTCTGTCGAAGGGATTAAAATTTTAGATACATCACCAGAAGAAAATTACTTTGCTGCGAATAAGACTTGGTATGAAGATGTCTATCTTAGCCTAGAATCATTATGTAAATTTAATCTTCTATTTTTCCTTTCAACAAATTTTAAATTTAAAATTCCCTTTTAAGTTTTTTTCTTATATTCAATAGTTAATACAGTTTCTAAGCCTTCTAAAATATTTGAAGATAAAAAAAAAGACAATAGCCCTTTTTCATTAAGAGGTGTTGCAAAGAGCATGTCAAGACAAATTTTTACATTTTTAGGAATTATATCTCAGTCAACATTAGGTGAGGATTATTTAGACAAAAAATATTTCTATAATCTCATTCGCAAGGGGCTAGTTCACTCAGGGAAATTCGATTATATTCTCACAATTTTAATCGACAATTTGAATTTCAATACCAAAAATGCAGTTGATTTAATACAAGATATATTAGAATCCGGGTCAAAAAGAATAAAAAGATATATTTTTGAACATATTCGTTGCTTGTTTAAATTTGGTAAAGATGTTTTATGGAGTTTTAAAAACTTTAAATTTTCAATTGATCATGATTCTGAAGTAGCGAAAATTGTTGTGAATATTCTCTCAAGTCTTTTTACAGAAGGAAAATACATTGAAGATTTCCTCTCAGCAAAGCCTTTAATAAAAAAAATCAGTTTGATTCAAAAAGAAATTATTTATATAATGATGAGAAACAAAGATGCATATGAAAATTTATCTGATTTTATAGAAGAAGAAATAAGGAATTTAAATATCATAGAAATAATCGAAAATTATTCGAAGGAATTGGAGCAGAGTATGTCAGAAATTTTTAATATGGATGAAACTCCTTCAGATCATTATTATATGAATATTAATTTACCAAAAATAGAAAATCAATATGAAAATTTTTCTGAGTTATTTTGGATAAAACAATTACCATTTAATATAAATATTGGAATAGAAGAAGCAGAGCAATTTTCATTAGAAAGTTTAGTTTTTAATACTTATTTGGAATTTCATGATTCACATAAGCTTATTTTATATTCAAGTGTACATGATGAAATAAAAATTAACTTTGAAAAGCATTCTATTAAATTTGCTTGTGTTTTGGGCGATCAAATTATAAATAATAATTGCAGAAAAATATATCATGCAAATTTGCTTACATTTGATATAAATGATTTCAAAATGATGACAACCTTTGTAATTAATTTTTTTAAGATATTCAAATAATTTAAATACTTTAAAATTTTCCATTTTTTTATAAGCTAATGAATATAATTTTTTTAGTACAAAAACGACAATAAAGAGGAACAATATTTTAGAATAGAAAAAGATGGTGTAGTGATTAATTTTACAAAAGATCCAAATGATCCTAAAGAAGTCTACACTCTTTATTCGCTTTATCTTTATTTAAGAATAAATCCTGCAAAGTATTTCATTAATGTTTAAAATTTATAAAATTAAATTTTATAGAAAAGAGTCTCTGAGAACGCCTATAAATTTCCTCACTGAATTAGCAAATACTGAAGAAGGAACAGATAAATTGATAGAAAATAACTGCATTCAATTTTTACTTGATTATCTTATAAAAGAAGAAACAAGTATAAAACACAAAAAGGCGGTCTTATGGATTTTGGCAAAAATTTGTATTATTTTTCAAAATGATTTTTAAATTAGGCATAAAAGAAACTCAGGGTGTTCGGTTAAATGGTTTATATGGGATTTTGAAAACCATTAATGATTTTTATCTAAATTGTGGAGACTATGCTATGAAGGGAACAATTTGCTATGTGATGAGTTTCATTTCAACAAATAAAGAATTAAAACAAGAAATTGAAATATTAGGTTGGAACTATTTTTTCAACACTGACATTTGCTTTCCAAATAATATGAAAGAACTTTACTTCGAACAAACAGATAAAATTGAATATATGAAAAATTATGATGACTTTAATAAAATTAATCGAATAATAAACTTAAGTGAGGTAAATATATATTCTTAATAAACATTGTGTTTTTTAAATTATTAAGTATTTGTTTTATTTATTTTCAGAGAAGTCAAGAAATTTTTAATTTAATTGCCAATACGATGAATGGTATTACGAATAAACAAGCGACTGATAAACTTTTTGAAATTTATAAATCAGATTTCAAAGCTTTCGCTGATCCAAACTTAGTCTTGAAGGTTTATGGACTACTTTCAACTTATAAATACAGACAAAATAATAGGAGGCTTATATTAAATCTTTTTGAAAAATCTATTACATCACAGGAAGTTTTAGATTACTCACAAAAAATTTTAAAAAACTTAGGAGATGATTTATTTTAATAAATCTTTTGATATAAATAAACATATATTAAAAATTATTTTATTTAAAAAAAAGCAAGTAATATTAAGGGATAAATTATTTTTTGATATTATTTACTCTAATTTTTTTAATTGTCTCATTAATAATTTTAAATTAAATTAATTAATCATATAATATATAAACATTTATTTAAATATATAAATTAAATTTTAAATGCCAAAAGATTAGATTTAAAACATAATTAAAGCCAAATCAATTTATATTTAAAAATAGCTACTTTTCTTAAGAAATTACCTTACTTATTCGGACTTCAAAAATAAAAATTTTTTTAAATTAGTCATTTGAAAAATTGGATTAATTTAATCTATTTTTAAAAGTAAAATTATTTAATTTGATAAATATAAATTTAATATTTAATCTGACTAAATTTTTATGTAGATTTTAGTATATTTTCTGAAAAAGATTATTTTTTTAATAAACAAAAGAATATAAAATTAAAATATCTCCATCAAATAATTAAATAAATATTTATTCCATATTTATTAATAATAACATGTTTCCAGCTCTCTATGCATCCTTGTCTAAATCATCCAAATTTGCTAAATATTTTAAAATTTTCTATTAAAAATTTTTTGAAATTTAGTAAATATATAGAGATTTAATTTAAAAATTTTTATCATGATCATGTCCATGTCCATGTCCATGTCCATGTCCATGTCCATGTCCATGTCCATGTCCATGTCCATGTCCATAATTTTCTGAATGTTGGTGTTCTTCGTGTGGTAAATCATCTTCATCTTCCATTTCATCTCCGAATCCTGGGAAACTTTGTTCAGCACCGAAATTGGGTCCGAAATTTGGTTGATTAGAGTTCTCCTCTTCATCGTCCTCATCAATATAAAGGTTCCAATCAACATTCACATTATTAAATTTGCGTGATTCTTTGGTTAATCTTGGCCAGTAAGGGCCTTTAGTCTTTTTTTTTAAATTTAAGAAAATATTTCTGGTAGCAAATACGTATTTGGATTCTTCTTTGGAAATTTCATCGAATAAATCTAAATTCAAACTATAAGTATGATTTTTATCAGAACCGCTGAAAACTAAGACTTTTCCGTCAACTATGTCTATTTTAGGCTCTTGTACTTCAATTAAATCGAATGTAACATAAACTTTTTCTTTTCTTTGAGCCCATTTGAGTTGAGGTTGCGTAGCTGTTTTTTGCATTTTTTAAATATTAAATATCAAAAATAATTTAAATATTTTAATAGAAAATTAAAATAATTCTGGAATATAATAAATTTAGATGATTCACTGAAAATTTTACTTTTCTGAGAACTTTTAAACAATTAAAATTAACAATTTCCTGAAAATTATTATTTATAATAAGCTTTAAGTCAATAGTTAAATATTACAATATAATTTTTATAGAGAAGTTTAATTAAATCTTCAATGTAAGCGAATATTCTTATTAAATATCTTTTATGCACATATTATTAAGTCAATAAATTTTACTGAATTTTGCTTATTATAAAAAGAAATCTTTTAAAACTTACTGATATTAATAAATAAAAAATAATCAAGAATTATTTTATATTTCACTCAACATTAGGTAATAATTGAATAATAGGAAATTTGAATAATTCAATAAAAATTAATTATTATTATTCATATGATGGCATAAAATAGCTTTTTAACTTATTAAATTTTTTATTCTATTTATCACAAAAAAAAATTATTAATGATTGAATAATTGATGAAAAATTAATATTATTTAGGCAAATTAAAAATAGCTTATAAAACAGATTGAAATTACAAGAATAATGATCCAAAAGAAAAGAAATTTAATAAAATATCTACTCTATATTTTATCAGAACTATTTAATAAAAAATCCTTGAAATATTTATTATTTTTTTCATTATTAATTTAGCCAAGCCGAATAATTTTCTAATCACCATAGCTCCAATTTACCATATCCTTTTTTTTAATTTTTCTTTTAGGATTATGTTGTCCTGATTTAATCAAGGCTTGATTTGCAACAAAAAGATAAACTAAATTTTTAAAGTTAATTTTACTTAAAAGGAGAGCAATAACTGAAAAAAAAGTAACTATAATTATTCTCCCTGGTGTGAAGAAACCTTCTTCTTCATATTTCAATTCCATATTTATAATAAAAATAATTATTATTAATTTTAAAAGAATATTTTTATAATATATTTCATAAGATTGTTTTTCAATTAATATATTTTAATTAATATATAATCTAAGCAATAATATTTTCTTTTAATAGAAAAATATTTATAGATATTTAGAATTTACATCAATTTTTTTCTTCAAAAATTAAATTTTAACGAAAATTTTCATCTACAAAATTAATTAAAAGCGAAACAAAAAAAACTTGTGTAAAAATATTTTTTCTTTAAATAGATATATCGTTTGAGAAATAAGTGAATTCTTTAAATTGAATCCTTATCATTTTCAAACTTATCAATGATTTAATTATCTTCAGCTTCTATTTTGTTTTCTAATTCTAATTCTAATTCATTTTTTTCATTTTTATTTTTAGTTTTTTTATTTCTCCTATCCCAAATCCATTTGTATATTACCATTGTTGAAAGTCCTGTTTTAATTGAAGCTTCAGCTATTGATTCTTTAGGAACTATATCATTAGATTTAATTAAATTTTCCAAGATTTGAATTTGAGAATCAGATTTTCGAATTCTTTTCTTGATAGTTTCATCTAAATCGTTGCTCTTTTTATAGGAATCTACGCCTGTAGATATGCAATCTTCCAAGCACTTAAAAATCGTATTTTTATTTTCATTAGAATTTTCAAAAAATGAAGTAGGAATCATGTTATGTTTAATTTCAATGTTTTTTTTATAATTTTCTTCTTCGATTCTTTCTTCATTGAAGCTATCTTGATAAAAGTCATCAATTTTAAAATTTTGATTAATTTTTAATTCTATATTTTTTTTGCTTTTTTTCTGTTTAATTTTTTTATTATTATTTGGCTTCTTCAAATCTATAATTGGAATTTTATTATGATTTTGAAGAATATTTGTTTTTATTATATCAAATAAGCGAGAATCTTCTTCATCGAAATTTAAATTTTTTGCTGGAAATTCTTCATTTTTAAATAACTTGTGATAAATTTCAAATTCATTTTCTTCTTTTGAATAACGTATTTCTGAGAGAGGTAATGAAAATTCTTTATCAATGCTTCTTGATAAATCATTTATGAATTTATCATCAGCAAAGAATGAATATGGAATTTCATTCAATTTACAAATATTATCAGAGCTTGATACTGTTCTTTTGAGGTTGACATTTTTTGAATCATTTAAATTGCTATTTATTTTATAATAATTTAAAAAGTTATTATTTTTTATATTATTATTAATTTCATCATCAAATTGTTTAAAAATTAAATCTGAATTAATTAATTGATAATTATTGAAATGCTTTTCGGACGTTAAGTCAAAACAATAATTTTGCCCTCGATTAATTTGTTGTTTGAAATTGTTAATATAATTGTTTAATTTCATCTCCTTTTTGTATTTCTTCTTTTTATTCAAAAAGCTAAGAACATTCATATTATCTCTTGAATAAGAATTTAGATATTTTTCGAAACTGAACGGAGATTGAGCCAAAATATTGCAATTATAAGGGCTGGAAAAATTATTAATCCTTTTATTATTATTAGAGTTATAGGTCTCTTCCATAAATTTATTAGTTCTGGCTAAGAATTTTGAATCTTCAATGCTATAATCTGAGGAGTTCTTTTTTAAAAATGTGCGGGATTCCTTATCTAAATGTTTTGTGATTGTAAATATCTCTTTTGATATAGCTTTTTGTTCAAATTTGCTTTTTTCAAAAGTTTTGCATTTTTTGAGAGTAAAAAAGCTATAGGTAGTTGAGTCAAGGTTGGAGGGTACTTGATTATTAAAATTTGGCTGTTCATTTGAGTTCATCGAAATTCGCTATAAAGACTTGATTATTTAATAAAACAAATTTAAATTTCGATTAAATATAATATGTGAAATATAAAATATAATAAAAATTATTAAATATTTGTAATAAAATATAAAAAATTATTTTATTAAATGAGCTGATATTTTTATATTTAAATGGAAAATGATTTTCTTTTAAAAATGAATTTATATATAAGTTCTATTGAGATAGATATATTATAAATATAAAATAGAGTATTTTAACAGAATTCTTAATTTTATTATTATTTTAATTTTAATTCTTTTTATTTAATCTTTGAATTTTTATAATTCATAATTTTTTCTTTTAATTCTGTACATTCTATTAGCATTTCTCTACTGAGAGCAGACCTATTGAAAGGATCTGTGGGATCTGAAAGTAAATGTGTGAGAATGGTTGATCGATCAACAATAGTCTTGCTTGACGGGAGCAATACAGGATCATCCATTAATAAAGTGGTTATAGGATCAAAATATTCTTCGGGAGCATCATCATAATTGATGACATTACTCTCAATATATATTTTTAATGTTTTTAATTTTTCAATAAGTTTTAAAAACTTTTGGTACATAAAGTATTCTATTTTTATTTTATTATCTTCTTTCAAAGCAATAACCTTCTCAAAATTTTCCAATTTAAATGAGCGTTCATCAGTTACTACAAATTTAAGAAATTCATCATATTCTATAAAAGCCAGGAAGGTCTCAACAAGAGACAAGAGGACAAATTTAGGGTCAAATCCGTATTCTTTCATATTTTTAATCTAAAAATGAAGGAATAAATTTTATGCTAAAAAATTACTTTTAACTTGGTGCTTCTTTTGGAGGTGAAGAAATCCAATGAATAGTTGAGTAAATTTGCTAGTCTTTCCCCAAGTTTAAAAGACATGAAATTATTTTGGCAAAAATTACTAATCATAACAAGAAATTTTAAGGAGGAGTTCAATAACTAAAAAATCAATCATAATTAAAATTTATTATTGATTTGCTCCAAATATAGAAAATAATTATAAGCAGATTTTAAATATTATTAAATTGATGGTTATATAGTTACTTTTAATTCTGTTCTAATTCTTTTATCATTTTCATTGAATTTATTTTCCTCCATTTTTTTCTTCTCTTCATCCATAGACATCAATTCTCCTGGCTGTTTTATATTTAGATTTTAAACAAAGATTTTTATTATATTTACATTATCCAATAAATCTTGATAATGTTTAATTTCTTCGAGTCTAGTCACACATTCATCATATAAAAAAGTTAAGTCATTCATCAAGAAGTTTATCATTTTTACCATATCATCTTGATTCTTTTCTGAAAATTCCATTATTTTATTAGTAAACATAGATCTATTCGATTTGTTGATATTCTCAATCAAATACAGTATTTTATGTCGAATAGAAAACTTTTCATAAAATTGATTGGAAGTTCCTAATCTCTCAGCATCAATAAATACTTTTATTATAGAGAAAATAAGATGTTTCTGCACATATTCATCAGCAAGTAATCTTTGTAAATTGGCGACTAAATTAATATAAAAGATGAAATTTATTTTTACGTTTATTTTTTTCTTCATTGTATATTACCAATAAATTCAACAAAATATCGAATATTTCAGACCTTAAATGAGGGTTTTTAATTATATTTGGAGTACAAGAATAGATTAAGGCAAAATAAGTGATTAATCTTGAAGAGCTGTATTCTAAAGAAAATAACTCTGGATTATTTTTTCTTATGAAAGTTACTGTAATTATTATGTTTTTTATTAAAGAAACAGGGTAAAGGCAAAGAGCAATATTCTCATTGAAGTCAAATTTATCAAACAAATTATCAGCGAAATATTGCAAACTGATTTTTTCTTTATTATAATTATCTTGGAAGAAATTATATTTTTGCAAAGATAGAACTAAAACCACACAAACATCCAAAAACTTATGAATTTTTTTTGTCAAATCAATGTTCTTTATTACTGCATGAAAGCCGTAATAAAGAGCTATCAAATCCTTGCTAAAAATAAAATAATATTAAGAATAAAATTAAGTGTACTATTTTGGATCGTTTTTATAACTATTGCTTCCATTATCATTTTCATGTAAATTGCTTAATTCAGATGAAATTTGTGAAAATTGACTATCAACATTTCTTATTAAGAATTCATTTAAAGTATTCGCTATGAAAAATAATTCTGTTATGAGATTGTATTCTACAAAATTATGTTCTTCGCTTCCAACACTACTTAAAATTTCTTTTACTGATTCAGTATTTATTCTTTCAAATTTTGCGAAATCTATTCTATTGTTACTTAGAGAAAAATTAACCTGAACATCTTTTACGAATGAAAATAAATATTCATTTGGATTTTGTAAGTCAAGATATTGCTCTTGATCAAAAATTATATTCAAAACAATGAAAAGAACATTTGAAATAAATCCATTTCCTGAAAGAAATTCATTTTTGTGGTAAATTTTTATCTTATCCATATTTAGTTTGATGAATGTGTAAATCCAATTCTTTAAAACTTGTCTTGAATTTTCAGAATGTTCATAGATAATATATATCATCTTTGTCAATAGATTTAATAAGTCATTCTGCTTATTAAGTCTATATTTGATTGTATTATCAATATCTATTTGCGATTTGTAAACGGTAAAAACTGATTTTAGAAAATCCACTGGATAATCGATTAAAGAAGTGTTAATGTAAGGACTAAAATAAGTCAAAACATGAAATTGATTTCCATTTTGAATATTTTGAGGGAGGAAATTTATATCATTTACAAAAGCTTCAATCGTATCTGGGCAATTTCCAAATAATCCTAAAAGTAGCTTAAGATTTTTAGTAAGATCTTCGAAAGGGCTTTGTTGATTTTCTTTTAATATTTTCAAATTACGTTCATGTATTACTGAAAATAAAATGCTAAAAACAGAAGAAAGAAAAGAATAATCCAATTTAGTTGTATCATAGATATCTGTTAATAGCATTATTAATTCATCTTCTTCAGTGTCTTGGATATACTTGAATAATTCAGTTTGAATATCTTTTGTGCTCATCTTAATATCGAAATTTTCTGGGCAATTAATGATTAAAGTAATATAATTGGCAATGATTTTTCTTATTGGTTTAAAAGAATCATCATATTCGTGCTTGAATTTCTTTTCAATCATGTATATTGCTCTGTGATAGGTTTCAAAGAGATATTCAAGGATGACATTTTTCTTTACATTTAATCATAAAGATCTTTTAAATATAAATGTAAATTAATAAAGAAATTTCTTTCTTACTCTCTCTTCATGACTTATAATCTGAATCATAATATCATCTAATTGAGAGATTCTAAAAGCGATTTCTTTATCTTGTGAAAGTAATTGCGCATGGAAAAATTCCAAATATAGGAATTTTTCTGATTCCTCTAATGAAATCCTAAAAATTCTTTCTATTGTTAAATGCTCCTTATCAAAATTTTTTTTGACCTCGAATGATGGTTTACTTATTATTTCATTTGCTTGAGTTTTTTCTATATTTTCAGTTAGCTTTGAAGTATCAAGAATCAAATTGCTAAAATTATCTTTTAATTAATATTTTTACGGATCAAAGCTTAGAGATTTCTTAAAATGTTGGAATCTCAAGTAATTTTGATTGTTTTTGTCTTTACTTATATAAGGACCCATTTTTTTTTAAAATTTAGAAATTAAAATTTGATAAGTCAATGAAATTTGAGTAAAAATATTATAACAAATAGTGAATACGATTAATTACAATAAAATTTTTTTTAATTAATTAATCACTGAGATAGAATTGAAATTTTTACTTATTTAAAAATACATTTTTATTCTAATTTATGAGCCAATATTTTTCATATTCTGAAATGACAAAAAATAAAAATATAAAAAGATATTTTTTAAATCCTTTTTAATTTCTTACTTCCATATATTGTAAATTCTTCTTTTGTAAAATAAAATCATATTTTGCTTAATCATTTTAATAAATTATATATCCATATAGAAATTTACTTGTCATCTATTTATTATTTTTACAAATCTTCTTCCAAACCAGCAATTGTTATGTTGAATATATAATTAAAAATATTTTCGAAAATCACAGCTTAATATTAATAATATTTTTAAAAAAAAGGACCGAAAAGTGTTAAATTTATTCATTCAATAATTAGCTGTATTATTTCATTTTTAAATTTTATAGCTAGAAATATAGAAAATGTTTTTAAAATAAAATTTATTCTTTTTTACATACAATATATGATTATAAAAAATATACGGTTAAAATTGTTATGATAATTTAAAAATCCAAATCAATGTTATTTGAGTTTCTATATAAATGCCAATTATTGTTGAATATTATTTCTATACTTAAAATATTAATTAGTTAATTCAATTTAATCAAATTTTTTCGCGAATCCTAAAGTCAAATTTTCATCAACATCAAATGGTCTATTAGTTCCAATATAATCATTAAAGCTCATTTTATCATAACTATTTGAATGTATTTTTAAACCTAAAAATAAATTAATTTTTATATAAGGAGCATACCGAAATTATTTGATTTTATTGGACCTTCTCTGGTCATATTTGCTAGAGCATTTCTCTCTATAGTATATTGTAAAGCCAAAGCAGACCCATATAAATCTGCATACCTTCTTAAATCTCTTGTTTGTTCTTTTTTAAAAAACTACAAATAATAAATATTAGAAAAATATTTATCAATACGTTTTCTTGCATTTTTGCAACTGGATGATTAATTCCACTGGAGTGCTTTTTATCTTTTTGATAGAAATTTCCGGCCAAACTGTATTCTAATAAGGGATTTCTGCTTTCATTTATCTAAATCTAATAAAAAAAATTATCATTACGTTTGTCAACATTTTTTATATTTTATGCTTGAAATTAATTTTATAATTATTAAAAAATTTTATCAAAATCTCTCTTAGAGTTAAAATAACAAGTTATTTATTTTAAATTGCATCTAAAATTTACTTTATTTTAGCTTTTTTATTTGTGATAATATATTTTATTCTTTGAATACGATATATATTTTTGAAATATCCTATTTTCAAACAAGAGGAATTGGG
>Ga0194116_10005692_pt1 | contig 13609 bp, 5 predicted proteins | sample TA2MahsurfametaG_4_FD_148617 | JGI IMG/M metagenome (GOLD analysis project Ga0194116, IMG submission 148617) | Freshwater microbial communities from Lake Tanganyika, Tanzania - TA2015008 Mahale S9 surface | ecosystem: Environmental > Aquatic > Freshwater > Lake | place: Tanzania: Lake Tanganyika... | reverse complement strand
CAAATTTTTTAGATTTGTAAATTTTTTTAAAATAATCCATATTTGAAAAATACTAATTATATTATTTTCTATTTAAATCATTAATTAATTTTTATTAATTAAAATATAAATTTTTTAAAAATTACAAAATTTTAAAATTATATTTTTAAAATGAAAGACATCAAAGAACCAATTGATTTAATAAGCCATTCTATTGGAGAAAAAATTAGAGTAAAATGCAGAGGTGATAGAGAATTGAAAGGTAAATTACATGTAAGGTAATAATATCAAAAAATTAAAATTATAAGGCCTTTGATATACATTTGAATTTATTATTGAGCGATGTTGAAGAGAAAATCACCTTCAAAGAAATTGATGAAAAAACTAATAAAGAAAAAGTTAAAATATTAACAAAGAATTTTGGATTAATTTATGTAAGAGGAGATCTTGTCATAATGATTAGTCCTCCTAATAAAAATAATTAATAAATATATAAAATTTCAGTATTTCAAAATATAAGAATTTATTAAATTAATAATTTTTGATTATGATAAAATATTTTTATTCTCAATTTTCCAATATTGAAATTTGTTAAAAAAACAAAATATATGCTTTAACATTTTTGGTATATATGTATTAAAATAATATATGCTTTCTAATTTTATCTTTTTAAAGCCTTCAGTGTGGATTATCCAATTTTTGGGACCGCTATAATTTTAAAAATTAAATTTAAAATTATTCATTTTCTTAATATTTTTTCTTTTTGTTCAACTTTTCTTTTTCTTCTTAATAATGTAATTCGTTTGGTAATATCATTATATTTTTTTGAAAATATCTCTTCTTTAATTAAATCTCTTAAAGAACCGATAATCTAAATTATAAAATAAATTTAAATAAAAGATAATTAACTAGCAAATTAATAGTAATAAGAAATACCTTTTCAGAAATAATTTTAATCTCCTCATCAATCAAATTGTTTGTAGTTAACCTAAATAATAGAGATAAAAGAGGTTCTAATATTATTTCAATTAGCTTTGATTTTTCTTCATTTTCTTGTTGTATTTTTTTTTGGAATTTATCGGATTCATTTTTAATTTTATTATAATTTATAAAATTTTTATTTGAAAGAAGATCAAACATATTATATTTTAGGTTTGTATAAGAAATTATGTTTTCAATAATTATAAGAATTCTTCTAATAATTTTATTCGTATATTCTTTCTTTGCCATATAATTTTTTGATTGTGCATATAATTTACAAATGAATTCATAAGCATAAAATGAGAAATCTTCAAAATCATTTTGATTATTTTTATTTTTCATATATAATTTTAATAATAAGTACACTAGAAAGCTAGAAACATCTACAGCTGAATTTATTATGTTTTCTTTCAAATCAATGTCCTTATTCAAAATAATGAATTTCAGATTATCAAAGATAGTTTGGATAGTATTAGATTGATATTTCTCATCACCAATGCAGCTCGAATTCTTATCAATAACAAGATTTTTTATAAATCTATTTACTTGATCGAAATCATTCATATTTAAAATATTAGAATCTTCTGAAAACAATTTTGAAATAATTCTTAAAATGGATGTTTTTATAAAAATATGTGGATGCTTTATTGAGCGGAATAAAATTCGACAAAATTTTACATCTTGATTTAATTTATTACAAAATATACTTGGGTAAATTTCAAGCAATTTTTCAAGATTTATTATATGAAGATAAAATATATCCCAATTTTCGATTTGAATATTTAATATTGTCAAATCTTCTTCTTTTAATTCTAAGCTTTCTGTTTTAGCAAATTTATTTAAATTCGTGTTAGCTTCAAAAATTTTTGTTGAGTAATCTTCATTTGAATAAGCATTTTTTGAAAGTGTTATGTAATTTCTATTTTCTATCTGTTTGTCAAGTTCATATTCAAATCGATTAAACTCAAATTTTATGTTTTTTATTAAAATTTCGAAAATTTGATTTATTTTATTTGAAATGCTTGAATTTTCTTTGCTTGTTAGTATTGATAAAAACTAAAAATTATTTTATTTTTTTGAGAAATTTTATTCATTTTTATTATATTAATTAAAATTTTTTTTAATTTTTAATTAAATAAATAAAAAATCATCTACATTAAGCCCCAATTTAACATAATTTTTTTCTTTTTCATCTAGGTAGATATGATCAATATTTCCATTGCTATGATTAATTCATTTTATTTAAATAATTTAAATAATGTGAAAATATATTAAGTTAAATGATTTTTAAATTACATAATTTCACTATCTTCCTCACTATTCTCTTCTGAAATAGCACAAGTCTTTTCTAAATATTTAAAATAAAATTTTAATTCGAATTTACTCTTATAAAATTCAATAATTAAATTTATAGAATGAAAAAAAATACTTTTAATTTTTTCTTCTATCTTTATCCACTCGAAAACTTTCACTAAATAAAGTTCATATTTTTCCTTGTTTATCATATGTTCAAAAATTTCTTTGATTATTTCCGAACATAAATTTTTGATTTCAAAATCGGAAGTATTAGCTATGAGATACAATAATTTTAAAATAATAAAATCTATAAAATCTTTCAAAATATTCGACACCTGGTTTAAAGAATTACTAATTTCTATTTCTTTATTGTTTTTATTTGATTTTTTATTATTTTCTTCTACTTTTAAATCAGCATTTGAGAATTCAATTAATTTTCTTAACATCCTCAAAGAATTTAAAGTACAATTTCTAGTATTTGATTCCAAGTTAATAATAAAGAAATTAATGTATTTTTGCTTTCTAGTGTCCTCCAATGGATAATTATTAAAAAATTCAATGAAGATATTTTCACAAAGTGATTTTGTAGCCTCATCAAAACTAATCAAAAAAGTTTCTTGGATGTAATCAATCATATCGTAAATACAGGGATGTAAAAACTTTCTTTTTAATATTGCCAACAAGCAAGCAAAAATATAGGATTTTATTTCTAACTTATTTATGTGTATTTTCAAAAAATTTATTAAAATTTTCATCTGTGATTCATTTATTTCAAAAAACTTAAATTTTTTCAATATTTCCGAAATACACGATAAAATTGTTTGTGCAATTGGTTTATCTGACTCTGATAGATTTATCACGCCTAAATTTTTAAATAGATTGGATCCAATTTTCTTTAAGTTTTTTTTTATCATAAATAATCTGCTATCAAAAAGTTTCGTGAGAATTTTAAGAGATTTTGAGAGAATATTATTTGAATTAATCTTCAAACAACAAACTACAGAATATAGTAAAACTTCAATTTTATTAATGATGTCTTTGAATTCTTCTTCCGAAAAATCAACTTTGATTTTCTCATAATAGCTTTTATGCTTCTGATTATTATTTGAGATATTGACTGCAAAATCATTCTTAAAATCATAAAATAATTCATTTTGAAATTCATCAGAACTTTCAGATTCATAATTTTTCAGATTCATCTTCTTTTGTTTAAATTCATTTTCCTTTAAAGAATTTGAATTTTCTTTTATATTCTTATGGCTTTCTTTTAATTTAGACTTTAAACAATTGAAATCAAAAACTTTTTTTTTAATTGAAAGAAGAAAAATATCTAACCCAAATTGAGTAAATAATTTTGATATAATAATTTCATTTTTCTCTAGAAGGAATTTCCTAGCGATTTCAATAGCAAATTTACTTTTGCTATTAGTTCCTGACTGCAATGAAACAAGCTCGTTTTTTTGTGATTGATAATTATTTTTTGCTTTTTTACTTTCGCATATATCTCCTCCTTTGATAGTTAAATTTTTTGCTTGACGAATTTCCTTTGAATTTTTTATGTTTATTTCCAAACCTATATTAATTAATGAGTAGCTTATTAAAATTATATCTTCAATTCTAAGTGTAATATTTTCTTTTAATCCTTTTATAATGAAATTCATAATTTCATTTATTTTATTGATTATTTGATTATTAGTTTCTTTTTCCAAAACAAAATTTCGAATAGGGAAAATTAAATTTAGGATTGCAGTTTTAAAATCTACTCGGGAGGCTATCATTAAAAAGCTATTATATGCTTTTACTTCTTTAGCTTCTTTACATTTTTTCACAATCTCTTCAATTTCTTTTTCCTCCGCAATTTCTCCGAATATTTCCTCTAATAGAGTTGGGACAACAATGCCAACTGAAAAGTCAAAAATTAGTTCAATGTCTTTTTTGTTGAATTGTTTGAATTTTGATAAAAATTGAAAATCAAAATTTGCATTTTTAGTATTAAATTCATTTGTATTTGAATAATAACCATCATTTAATTCTTTAATTATCGTGTGCTCTATTTCTCCTTTCTTCACTTCTCCTTTTACATTCAAATCTATTAATTGATTTTCATTTAATTTTATAACTTTATTTTCATTATCATCTTCCAAATGCTGATCGATTTCTAAAAACTTCTGATTTAAATATATCATGTTTTTAAGAGCTAAAGATTCTCCGAATTCTTCGATTTCTTTAAAATTTAAATAGAGTTTATTCAAAATTCCCAAAATAAAATTACAGGTGTAGCCTAGAATATACCTCTGATATCCATTAGTAAGTTGTGATTTTAATTGTTCAATTAAAACGTTGGAAATAAAAGGGCCTAAAGTTTCAATTAAAATTCTTATAGCACGTCTTGCCTTTTCTCTTACATCTAAATCTTTATTTTTCAAATTATTAATTATCTCATAAACTAAGCTTAGCATCTCATATTTAAGAGTTTTAGGATCCATTTTTTTAAGGACATTAAAAAAGGGTTTTATAACAAAATTTCGAATGTAATATTTTTTAGTTTTTTCCTTCCTGTAGTGATCAATTAGCATATTTTTAAGCATTTTGAATAAATTTGTTATTAAATCTTGAGAGAAAGAATTTAATTTGATATATTTTTCTTTAAATATTCCATCCTTTTTAGAAACAGAAAGTTGTTTTGAAATATTATTATCGTTTACATCTTTTTTCCTCTCTTTTAATTTTTCTTCAAAAATCACTGCAATTTTATTAAAAGAATCAGTGAATAAATCCTTTGAATAGGATTTATTATTGGTAAATTGATTTATTTTTGAATCATCCAATTTTAAAAGATTATTATTTTCTTCATTTTTGTTGTTTGAATTGTTTTCGGTTTTTGACAAGCTTTTGATTTCCTTAAAATTTGGGTTTAAAAATACATCCATACTTGCTTTATTTTTATAATCAGCTATCAAAATTCTCATTATGTTATTAAATTCTTTATCAAAATCATATTCAGTTGAAAATTCAAATTTGAATAAATTAAGACATTCTAAAAGTTGATTAAGAATCTCGTATAGTTTCTCGAATATAAATTTTTTATCTTCATAATTTTTCGATGCCTCTTGATTGTTGGCTTTTGAAATTTTTCTATAAAAGTGCATTAATAAAGCGAGAAAATCGTCTTTTTGTAGCATTTTTGAAATAGGAACTAAAAGTTCAATTGATGAATCTATTATAGAATTTAAATCACTTTTTTTGTGGAAAACGTCAAAAGATTCTTTTTTATTATTTATTTGAGTGTTTTTAGATTCGTTAGCTTCTAAATTAAGAAAGCTTTTTACTAAAGGAATTATAATATTTATAAGGGAAAAATATGTTATCTTCTTATCATTTAAGAATATCTTTAATTTATTTAAAACTGATAATCTTATGTTAAATTTTAAATTCATAATGCCTTCAAAGAAATCAAAATCGCCTTTTTCTGATGTAATCATATATAAGTCTTCACAAATCAAATGGCTAAAAACATTTAGATAACCATCAAAATAATTTTCTTTAAAATATATTTCAGAATTAAAATCAAATATATTCAAATTTAGTGATGAAATTGAATAAATATCCATAGCCAGTAATGTTATATTTTCTTGTTTGCACTTTCTATTCAGTAAAATGTTCTCTGAGCTTTTGTGTAAAGTATTATTAATAAATGAAAACAAATCCATAATATTTTTTTTAATTTTTTCCTGCTTTAATTTATTTATCATGATAAAATTGCCAACTCCGAAATTGTTTGCAGAGTTTTTATTTATGTGAATATTAAAGTTAAGTAAATTTAATAAGTTCAAAAAGACTTTTATAATATTAGACAAAACCTCTAATTCTAATTTAATTATCAAATTAGTATGATTATCAATATTTTGTTCATTAAGATAATTTTTGGTGTAGATATCGAATAAATATATTATTTTTTCTAATATAATTTTTATTTTGGAAATTGCAAGAGTTTGTATTGAAAAGTCCTCAGAAAAATTTGCAAGAGAAATAAGTTGGTAAATCAGAGGCTCTAAATGGACTATTAAATATTTTTTACAGTATTCCTCAGTTATCAAGTTTAAATTATCTAAAAGCAAATCAATATCCAAATCATCAGTAGAATCAAGTGTTTTTCCCTCTCTTAAAATATTAAGTTTCATTATCATGCTATATACTTCTTCAAAATTGTTATTCAAGTTTTTTAAAGGATAATTTATAGTTTTAAAACCGATAATTATTTTAGTATTGAATTTAGTTATAATTTCTTGGTTTATAGGTTCATTAATTTGTTTTAAAATTACTGATACAATTAGTCTACTTTGAGAATCAGAAATTTTATATATTAGATGAAGAAAATCAATGTAAAATTTAGATTTATTTATGCAGATTGAAATTAAAATATTGCAAAGTCGGAGAATGTTAGAAAGATACATTTTATATTCGTCTTTAAATATTGTGTGGTCTTTTGAAATAAAACCTATTAAAATTTGTAGAATTTTATTTATAGATTCTTGATTTTCATTGAGATATTTTTGGAAATATATGTCATTTATATCAAATATGTTCCATAATTCCAATAGTAAATAGATAGTTCTTTCTGTAATATATTCCTTAATTTTTAATTTGAGTCTACCATTTGTTAAAAGGATTATTAAATTGTCATTTAGGAGCTTGAAGTTTTCTTTAATAAGTTTTGATTCATTTTCAAAAAAAAAAATTTGATCAATTTTATTAAGTTCTATTCTTTCTTCCAATATATTTCTCAAGTTATTTGCGTTTGTAAAATCCTCTTCTTCACTTTTATCTCTCTCAGATTGAAGAAAAGATAATTGGCTTTCACTTGTCATTTTTCTTCTTTTAGATCTCTCTTAAATAAATTTATATTTGTCCATATTAAAAATTTGATTATTTAAAATTAACTGATTAATAAAATTTTATAGATACGATTTTTTAATAATTTGAATAAATATTAATACCTTTTTCCTCTTCATCTGGTAAACACAATTTTGTAACTCTATTGTTTTTATCAATTTTACTGAAATTTCTTAGTTCAGAATATTCATTGCTAATTTGAGATTTCAGCTGCAACTCTTCTAATTCACATTTATACTCAGAATATGGTATTATTAAATCTTCTAAAAACTCGAGTAATGTATTTAAGAAGCTATTATCAATCGTTTTATTAGATAGTATCTTACATAAAGAAACAAAAATATATGAATTATCAATAAATATTCTGTGCATGATAGGATTCTTGGCAATATTAAAAGTAAATTGAATAAGAGAATTAGCTTTCAAATTTTGTGTTTGGGGTAAATAATTAAATGTATCTTGATATTCAATTAACAGTTTATCAGTAACTATTTTTATTAATTCTTTTTTGAAAGAAAATTTTGAGAAAATTCTTTTCAATAAATCAAAAGATTTTTTTTTTATCTCCTTAACAAATTTAAAATAGAGATTAGAATATTCTAATATTTTGTTTTTTTCCCAATAATTAATAAATTTAGAATGAGATATTTTCATGTCTTTTTTAATATGATTTTCGAAAGAAAGTAAAAAATTATCTAATTCTTCCTGATATGATTTTACTGTGGTAGAATTTAGTTCTATTCCATTTTTGTTTTCGAATTGAAAATCGAAAATGATTTCTTCTTCTATATGATTATGCTTTCCCGAATCAAATATATTTTGAATATATTTCTTATAATTGAAAAAGCTTTTGTAAAAAGTGTTCAATTTTTTTATGAAAATTAAAATATTCATTATAAAAATTGTGAGAAAATCGATTGAAGATTCAAAAAGACTATTTATTTGTTTGAAATTCAATGAAATTATTTCTATAATTTTTCTGTAAATTCTTAAATCCAAATACTTTATACCTTCGAATTTATTTATTTCACAACAATTTCTTTGATCAATATCATTAATATTCGAATTTATAAAATTATTTGCAATGAAAGGATTTTCGCAAAATAGAATTTCATTATCAAATTTATTTGTTACAGCATTCTTACCGGTATTTTTATCCGAGATTATATTGACGTTAATTTTTTCTGATTCATTTTGATTCATAGTACTTCTAAATTCATGATTTAACATTTCGAAAATTAATAATGGGCGGAAAATTACTTTTATATATTCCTGAAATTCTACAGGAGTTAATTGAATAAAAAAAGAAACAATATTTATCTTATTTCTTGTTTTGACTTTTTTATTTTTATGTGTTAAATAAAAATATTTTGAATAATAAAGTCTAATCAAAATAGGAATCAATAATTCTCTTTCATTAGGAGTAATTGACTCATTAGAATCAGTTTTGATATCTTTTAGGTTATATAACCTGTCAATTAAATTGGTATTTTCAATAATCTTTTCAAAAAGAAGAGAAAACTTTTTTAATTTAGGTTCTAAATTGATATAAATCTGGATGCAGAGCTTTTGATTTGTAACTGTCCTAGAGAAAATTAATTGATCGTTTAATATTATTTTAATTTCATCTTTTGTTTGGCTAAATTTATTCTCTTTTAATTTATAAATCAAAGAAAGATTTAATTTGGAAATAATAGTTAAAATTGCTTCTTGTAACATTTTATATGTAATTCCGAAGAATTTTCCCGATTCTTTTTGAATTATGAAATTATTGAAATAATTTTTATAAAATTTATCTGAACTTTCAAAGGTGTCTTTTTCATGATAAAGATGATCCAAATAATTTTCATTTAAGCTTCCAGAGATAGAACTCTCCTTTGTATTTAATAATTCATTAATCCAATTCTCATTTCTTGCATTGATAATAGTGGAAAAACAATTGTAAAATTTTTCAAATAAATAAAATTTGTTTTTTACATCTTGATTTTTTTCAATTAAAATATTATTCGATGAATTTAATATGATTTCAAGATTATGTTGAGATTTTGAAAAACCTTCGTAAAATAAGTTGACATTCAAAGCAAGCGAGGAAACATTGTCCCTTTTAGCATAAAAACTTGAAGCAATAATATTTTCTAAATAAGAATGCGTAATTATTTTGTTATTTAAATTGTTTTCATTACTAAAATTATCGTCATGATTTTCCAAAAATATAAAATAAAACTTTTTAAATATTTTTTTATCGACTTTCTCTAGTAAATCATCTATTGTACCTACTTTGTAAATAAAATCAAAAATTTTAATTGACTTTTCAAAGATTATCCATAAGAGCCTTTCATTAAATAATTTCCCCAAAGTAACAAAAAAACGCTCAATACATTTAGTTAGAACGGGCCAGAAAGTTTTAACAAGGCGTATCCAATAGCTACCGAGTAAAAAGTCATAAAAAAAAGAAAATAAAAATAGAGCATTGTAATCTTCTGATCCCAATGTTATTAATTCTATTTTGCTTACAAGAATTTCATAATTTAAAGAATATTTTTTATCATTTAAAGGGTCGAATTCAAGAGTTAATATATGTTTAATTAAGTCCGTAATATCATCCAATAATTGGATGTTAAGATTATTTTCTGATTTTAACCATAATTGGCAAAAAATTAAAAACTCCCTTTTTATTTTATTTTCACTTGAATATAAAATAATTGAAAAGGTATATAGAAATTCATCTAAAGATTTTATTATTTGAATATTATCATGATTTTCTTCATGATAATTATTTGACGGGGACTTTAATACTTCATAGATTGGATTGGAGATGGAGAGTTTTTTCATAAAAAAAATATTTTTGTTTTTGCAAAATTCATAAAATCTGGTGAAGTTATTGTTGAAATAAAATCTTATTATAATGTTAATCGTTTTAAATGCACTTCCGTCATCACAGTTTGTGAATAAAATATAAAGAATTCTTGAAAGAAAACTTTCGTTTTCTTTCTGTAAATTTTGAGAGAAACTTTCACTTTTTTCTTTATTCAAAATGAAAATTATTTTTAAATAATTCACAGTGAAAATATTCAATAAATTAATGAATGCTGTAGATTTTTCAATATAAAAAGTACTAATGTTATTGAAATCTCTGAATAAAATATTAAATAGCATAATTTCATCTTCCTTTGTTAGTTTTAATATTTCAGAGGCGAAATTTGCTTTAGTATCTTTGCTTGATAAAGATTTATTTTCTTTTTTTAACAAACCTTGATTTTCAAAAATAAGCAAAATTAATTCAATTGATTTTTTTATGTAATTATAATAAATTACATTCTGATTAGTTTTAATATTGATGTATTCTTTGATTCCTTCTTTTTCAAATGATTTTATTTGTTTAACAGATTCAAGTGATGAAAGGCTTTTGATAAGTAAATCTCCTGTTATTAAAAATGAATATATTTGAATATATTTTTGAATATTCAAAACATTTTCTTGAATTTCTGATTTATTTTCAAGAATTGAAAAATTTACTAAATAATTTACAATTGTTTTCAAATTGTTCTCATTCATAATTACAAGATTGGTGTGTTTATAATTTGAGGTGATATTATCTTCGGTTTCTAAATTTATTTTATTTTCATCATTATTATTGAATATAGGGGAGAAATTATACTGAATGTCATCATCATTTTTTGTATTTTTAATTAAAATTAAATCGTAAGTCGTTTTAATATCTAAAATATTTTCAACATTATGATAATCAAAAATATTCATAATACAAGAAAATAATTTATTTATTAAATCTGGTTCATATTCGAAATTATAATCATCATTATCGAAATACGGATTTTGATTTTTAATCATATCAATTTTAAATTTCGTATTTGCTTCATTATTAACATTGATGAGTTGTTGGCCACCTTTATTTATATTATTTTGATTTTTTTTTATATTTTCTGTACTTTCATGATTGGATTTTGGAAAATCACTTATAATAATATGTCGAAATTCGAATAAAGATAAAAATTTAAAATATCTAAAATTTTGCAATTTTTTAAGTTTTTCCAAAAATAAATATAAAATATTCTCATCAATTAAGTTAGTTGTACAATTCAAATCAAAGAATTCATCTTGTTCAATATTTGTATTTTCGTAATTATAAAAAATTTTCATAAGATTTGAGAGATCTTCTAAATCTTTATTAAGAGATAGGTTGAAAGTTTTGTAAATTTTATTATAAGGATTTACGGGCATGAAGTCTAATTTGAAAATCTGCGAAAAATCCTCAGGATAAAACTTCAATAAAAGTCCTAATAAATCGATTTTTAAATTTTTTGAAAAATAATCCTTGTTGGGTATTTCGAATTTATTTTCATAAAATGTATTAAATAAGCTTGTTTTATATAAATCATCTTGAAAAAAGATTTTCTTCATAGAAAATTTCAAAAACTCAAAGAAAAACTTGATAATTTCTTTGTCAAATATATTTTTGTGTTTATTGAATAATTCAAAAATAAAGAAATTCATTAAATTAAAGCAATTCGCATTTGTAAATTTAAGCTTGGTTAATTTTCGTTTTCGAATATTTATATTTTCTTCAAATTCCATTTTGTTGTCTTTATGAATATCGTATGATTTATTATAAAAAGTTAGTTGGTTTGAAATTTTTTCATTTTTTAATTTACTGAATAATATATCTTTCTTTAGTTTTTTAAAAAAATAATAATTTAGAAGTGTTATTATTGAATTTTTTTTTTCATTTTTCAATTTTGAATATAGTTTAATTAAAGAAGTGACGACGCTAATATCTAAAATAAAATTAAGATATTCAAAATTTTCTTTATTAATTATATTTTTTCGATTATTTTTAATGTTGTTTGTATTATAGTCAAAACTGTTTGAAGGAATTTTAATTTTAATTTTTTCTAAGAAAATATCAGCTTTTATACTTAAATCATTATTAACTCCAATTAGTATTTCAAATATGAAATCAGATAAGCATTCAATTAAAAAGATTTTAAGCTTTAATTTTTTGTTTAAATTTTCAATATTATCTGATGTTAATGAATTATTATCAAATCCTCCTAATAAATTGTTCATATCAAATTCAAAGTTTAATAGAGCTTCATGCAAGAAATTTATAAAATAATTATTTTCGGGATTTTTACTATCTTTTATATTTAAATTTTTTTGTTTTAATGATAAAAAATCCAAATAGGAATCAAATTTTATTATTTGTTCCAAATATATTTCATTAAAAGATTTTTCTTCGCTTTTATTTTCTTCAGTATCAATTTTCATAGGAGTGATTGAAATTTCTTTAAGCTCGATATCGAAATACTTCTCTGGGCAAACAAAAGGATTCAGAATAATTATCATAATTTCGCTTAATTTCTCCTCATCCAAATTTTTTATCAAGTAAGAAATACTCTCACAAGTAAATTTACGGATATATTTAGTTTTGCTGAAAATTAATTCAGATAGAATATAAAAAAATTTCGAGAAATTTCTTGGCTTTAAAATTGCATTTTGTAAGAATTTGAATATATTAACAAGGACATTAAATGTCTTCTCGATCGCATCAATATTTTGAGTTTCAGATAAAAATTTTATTAGATTTGGGAAAATATTATCTAAAAACTCATCATAACATTCATCTCTTAAATCCTTTATTAGTCCTGATAAAATTTCCAAAATTGAAGTAATAAAAGGAATGTTTTTGATTTCTTCTTCGATATAGATTTTAAGTTTTTCAGAGAAAATTCGCAAAATTTTCTCTGAATTATTTATGTAGATCAAATAGCTTTGTGTATAAAACTGAAGTTCACTTTCAAATTTTTTGAATTCATCAGAAGTATTTAAGATTTTCTCTCGATTCAAAATAGCTAAAAAGTTTGATTCTGAATCTGTAGTATCTATTTTGAACCCTTGTTTGGTCTGAATTTGGAGAAAGCTCATGTCATTTTCGAAATTGGAATTGAACTTTACTTTAATTTTTTTAATTCTATCTGAGAAACTTTGATAGCGGAATTGATTTTTTGTGATTTGATCATCGGAAGATTTAATGGAATTATGATTATGTTTTTCGTTTTGATCTAGTTTAACAATTTCATCAATATCCATTTCATTTTCGCTAAAATCGAAATCTTTATAGAAATTTTCTGGATTGTATGAATTAAACTCCTTTTTGTTACTTATAGAGATATTAAGATTGGTTCCAAGAGTATTAGTTGAATTGTTGTTTATTTTGGTATTCATATTCGAATAATAATTTTTGCTTAAAAATTTAATTTAATTATTTAATTAATTATTTTTAAAATTTTTTTAAAAATTTAATTCAATAAGATTTAAAAATATTTATTGGATTAGTAGAGAAATTTTATTCACTAAAATATTTAATATAAAATTTGGGGATTGGGGATTGGGGATTGGGGATTGGGGATTGGGGATTGGGCCCAATCCCCAATCCCCAATC
>Ga0194116_10005687_pt1 | contig 13624 bp, 6 predicted proteins | sample TA2MahsurfametaG_4_FD_148617 | JGI IMG/M metagenome (GOLD analysis project Ga0194116, IMG submission 148617) | Freshwater microbial communities from Lake Tanganyika, Tanzania - TA2015008 Mahale S9 surface | ecosystem: Environmental > Aquatic > Freshwater > Lake | place: Tanzania: Lake Tanganyika... | reverse complement strand
CCTCTGAATTGAGTATAAAATATGTGTTATTTGTTTCATTTTAAAAATTTTCTAAATTTTTTTTCATTTTATATAAATCAATGTAAAAATCAACTCTATATAAACTAAATATTCAAAAACTTTTGGTTAATCAAATAATAATTTATTTTGGTTTCTCCACTCCATAATAATTTTTAAGGATTTTTTACAATTTTTAAAGCATAATAATAATACTTAATATTTTCCAAAAATTCTTATGTTGATTTATTTGAATTTTTTTTTACTATTTCACTAATCAGCCCTTTAAATTCAACCGATTCCTTCTTATAATAATACTACATTCACCAAGCTATTTGATTGTTTTAAAGCATAAGCAATTAAATAGATAATAAACTAAAAATTTGTAAGCTTTGTTATGAATTTAGAAATTATACATTTATTATTTTTTTAAATTCCTGAAAAAATATAAAATGCAATTATTGGCATAATCTGAAATTTAGTTGTATTTCTCAAATAAATAATTAATTATAATAAATATATTTTGATAAATTATTGAACCTTTCAATAAATTAAATTAATTTTAATTTTTCCTAAAATGTTGATAAGGCTTTTCTATGATTTCAAAATGAAAGGAAAAATAAATCACTATTTTGAAAAACAAATGATCCTTTTTTTTAAATATTTGTATTTAATAATTTTTGCTACAGACTTGATAATCATTGAGAAAAAAGGAATTTATTCTGCATTTGGAAAATTAACAATTTTCAATTTGTTTAAAAAATTACAAAATAATTATCTTGCGTATTCAATTGGGCTTTTCATAATAATATTCACTTTGATCTCATTAATATTTCTAATTTATGTTAATGAAATTATAAAATTTATTGAATATGACAATTATGCAAAATCTCGAAAAAAGAAAATTACTGATTCGATTTTTGCTATTTTTCGAATATTCTATTTTGTATTTGTTAACTTTACAATTGAAATTATTTTAGCTATGATTTTCGATTTTAGTACTTTATGTATTTTTCAAGCAGAGGATCATATTAAATTTTCTGCAAATAATTCTAATGAATTTATTAATTGCAATAGTAGCTTTAATATTAATGTTTCTTGGGCTGTTGTTTCCATAATATATATAATTTTAATTCTAATAATAAATTATTTTATCAACCTAACTATAAAGAGTTGCAATTCTCTTGAGTTAAAGGACTTCAAAGGGGAATTCGATAAATCTGATAAATTTTGGATGTTTCTTCTAGCTATAAATATTTTTGTGTGTTTTGAAATTTATTTTCAGATTAATATTTATTTATTTTACTTAAAATTAGCATTGAGAATTTGCTTTATTTTATATTTTTTATTTGATATAAGATATAATCCTTCATATTTAGATATTACAGAACTTTTTTATAAAACCTATTGTTTTTTAGCTTGCTTAGGAGAATTTATTTACATCAAAGATTTTTTAAATAGTTTTAGCTTTGATTTAAAAGTTGATTTAATTAATCATTCGTCAATTAATTTTTCTCAAGAAAATATAATAAAATATCCTTTTTTATATTATTATACACTTGATTTTATGGTATTGAAAATTATAATTTATCTAGTTTTAGCATATTCATTAGTTTTTATTAAGCAAAAACTTGATTATGAAAAAGTGTTAAATTTTGTCCAGAATACAAAAAATCCAAATGGCTTATATGAATATTATTCAGAATTATTTATTATTCTTTATAAATTGAAAAATGAATCAATTACAAACCAAGTAAAATTTCATGGTGAATTTTTCAACAAACTCAAAAATCATATAGATTTATGTAAAATTAATTACTGTCAATGTTCTTTATATAGACAAAAGGTTGAAGATCATTTCTATCAAATAAGTAAAAATTCGAAAAAATTTTACGAAAATTTTATTATTAGTTTCATAGAAATTAATTTAAATGCTTTAAAGAATAATCCGAAATTGAATAATTCGGTGAATATTCAAGTTTTAATTTTAGACTCATTATTCAATTTTTATTTTAAAAAGTTCTATGTTACAAGTTTTTTTAATTTGGAAAAACTGCTAAGCCAAAAAAGCATTAAATTTAAAAAATCTGCGTCATTAAAATTGAAGCTATTTAAAATGGAAATAATCTCAAGTTTTATAGAAAATAATAATGCTATAAAAAATGGGAAAAATCAATATTTTAAATATTTATACACAAGTTTTAATTCTTTTTTAACCTTGCAAAAAATACAGGAAAATTCTTTAAAAAGTTTTGAATTATATCGGGATGTTAATAACAATCTAAATCAAAAAATTTGTGATTATAATTATAATGAGTTCAAAAACGATTTAAATAAATTTTACACTCATATTTTAAATTTTGATAAAAAAATTCATTATTTGGAGAATTTGAATAAAAGTAAAAATGTAAATAGAAATCATGATTCAACTGATTTTAATGACAAAATGCTTTTAAGAAATATAAAAATATATTTAAAATTTTTTCATAATAGAGATTATTTAAATGAAGAGATGTCAAGAAATAATATTTCATCTGCTTCTACAAATAATAAAAATTTATCTATTAACTCGGCAAATAGTAAATTACCTTACAAAAAATCTTCAATCAAAATTAAAAAAAATTCTTCAATTAAGGAAAGTAATAATAATATGATATCTAATCTTCAAAATCAAATTGATTACAATGGAGATATTATCAGCCCTTCGAGAAAAGTTTCTCACCTAAATATTAATTATAATGAGAATAAACCAATTAAAAACAGCATAATTAGTATGAATATTCCAAAAAATTTTAATCTATCAGTCGATAAAATGGAAGATAAAAAACCTAAGGAGCAAATAGAAAGTTTGATAATAAGGCAAACAAAAGAGAAGAAATTAATACTCGATAAAGTATCTCCCAATTTTGCAGAAGATTTAAACTACAAATGCTCTGAATTGATTGGTAAAGAAATTGATAGCTTTCTTCCTTTTGATTTCATTGAATATCATCATTCTCATGTTTTGAATTTTCTTAACAAAAATAATTTGCTTGTTAAAAACAAAGAAATTTTTTTTACTGGGAAAAATGGCTACTGCATTAATTATTTGATTAGCGGAACTATTATTTTAACTTTAGATGATGAAGTTATTTTCTATGTTGAATTAAAAAAGATTTCCACGATGGTTGAAAATTATTTTGATAAGGTTTATCTTTGTTGTGATTTAGCAGGGGAAATAATGGCATTTGATAAAGGAACTCGAGATCTTATGTTTGTTGATTCGGAGAGTATAAATATAATTAAGCCAAATTTTTTCAAAAATTTTTTGAATATTTCAAATCAAAAATTAGATTTTGAAAAAGAACAATTGATTTTAGAAATTTCATATATCCGTTTGCTTAGACATATATATCAATTTGATTATGCAAAAATCATTGATAAAAAAGAATTTTCTACGAATAACTTTAATCTTACTCGGCTTGATGATAATATTAAATTATTTTATGATCAAAAGATTAACCTTAAAATTCCTATAATTTTAAAAAAAAGAAATTTGTTGAAAAAGTATTTTTTCTATGATGTTAGAATGGATTTCACTGAAGTAAAGAATGTGGTTTTGAAGCAGAAACCGAGGTTCTTATGCTTAAATCCTAGCAAGTATTCAAGGAAAAAATCGGAAAAATCTAAATTAAATGATCCTCCAGAAATTATTATGTATGATCAAATTTCAAATATCGAGATAAAACAGAGAAGTATAGAAAATATAGGATTATTAACTAAGACATATTTGGACAGTGAAGTAAAAGAAGGAAAAAGCTTGAATAATTTCAATAAAATTTTATTTTTTTTCCAATTTTTATCAGATCAAAACTTATTTACGAATAACATAGGAGTCTCTTTAAATATTGTTAAAAAGATAAATGAAATTTCTTATTTTTTCAAAAACTCCATGAATTTTGAGATGAAAATTAAAACAAAATTAATCTCTTCACTCTTCTTTATTTTTGTATATTGTAGTTTTGCTTTCTTCATAAATACTGCAAATGATGTTATATTCGAAGAGACTAAAAAATTTCAAGATTTTAGCCATCTGTTAGTTATTTTAAAAGGTTTGTCATTGACAATAACTAATTCAATATTTGCAATAGTATTTATAAAAAATAAATTGGAAAAAGAGGAATTTGAATATCCTTTAAACAATATAATCATTAATAATTCAGTTGCTTATCATATTGATAGAATTCAACAATATTCAGAAATTGCACAAAAATATATATATGATCTGAATCTTCTTTATTTTGAAAATTCAAATTTATTATTTGAAAATAATTACAATACTAATTTTGCTGATAATTCAAATAAATTACTAGAAAATGACTTCAATAGAAATTTCGAAATTCAGGTATTAAATTATGACTGGACGATTTCAAAAGATAATTATACCTTGTCTAAATATTTTACTTTCCAACATCATTTTTGTAGTCAATTAAATTCAAGTGATGTGAAAAATTCAGATTTTTTTCTATACAACTTCACTTATAATGATTATAAATCTGCAATCTCACAAAATGATAGAACAGTTTATTATTTTAAAGAAAATGTTATAGATATTATCAATCTTAATATGAACAAGGCAATAATTTCCATCTTTCGAAATTTTGAAGTTTATTTGAGTAAAAATATTATAATAGTTATCATTCTATATATTTCAGCTTTTTCTATAATAATCTTTTATATTTTAATCAATATATGTTTGTTCAGAAAAAGATTCCGAACATTATATTTAAAATATTATAATCTTTTTAATTTGATAAAAGTTTTTAATAATGAAAATTTAAAAAAAACCAATATGATAATAGAAATTATAAGTGACTTCACAGAAGAAGGACTTAATAAGCTAAAAAAGAGAACACATTTTAATAAAAAATCAATCGAAGAAAAAGACAATAATCAAAATAATGAAATTACCTCGCACAGTAATGGCAAATCAAAAGTGTCTTTAGGAGATAATTACCCAAAACACTTGATTGATTATTTTTTTAGACCTGAGAAATCATTTGAATATAACGAAGCTGAAATAGAAATCAATAATCACAGAGTATTTTACAATATATTCAAAGAAAATTTTAGATTAAATCTTGATTTATTCAAAAAACTTATTGCTAATTCAGAGACTTCGCAAAATGTTCCTAAACCTAAAATAAAGAAAAAGATTTATAGTGATGAGAAGCATCCAACATTAATTCCGGTTAACCCAACACATAAATTGATTTCCGCAAATAATAATAATAATCTTTGTAATATAGAAGAAAGTCATGATGCAAATAATCAAATTAATTTTTTTGAAGAATTTAAAGAAAATAAAAAATCAAAAATTTCCCAATTTTCAAAATTATTCGAAAAACTGAATTTAAGTGAAATAGAAAGCAAAAATAATGAAGAAAATAACAAAATAAATGAAACTAAGATAACTAGTTATTATAATTTTGATTCAAATAAAATCATTACTCTTAAATACCCCATAGAAAGTAAAAATTCTGATAACATAAATAATATAGTAAATGAAACAGAGTCCTCAATAAATAAAACAGAAGCCTTTCTTATAAAAAATGATAGCCAAAATCCTTTTGTTTATGGCAAAAAAATCGAAATGGAAATTAGAAAAGAAAAAGAAACTATAAAGACAATAGCTAAAAAGCTGTCGAATTTAAAGCAGGATTCTTTATATGATTTATTCAATAATCAAGAAGAAAAACAAAACGATATAAAGTTTCAAAAAGAGTTTCGAAAGCCTAAAATTTATGGAAGAATTTTAAAATTTATGTTATTAATTATCATTGTGATTATAGTAATATCAGTTTTAATGATGGATTTTATTTTGAATAATTATAAAGTAGTCTCTCAGTGTAGTAAGTTTATGAATTTATTTTCTCAAAAAAATATCTTTCCTTTAGAAATACTCTTGATATTTAAATACACTTTAATAAACTTTTCCCAAGCTAGAAAAAATACTGAAATTAACCCGAATATAAACTCTTTCTCATCAAATTTAACATTATATGAAGAAACTTTAAAAAATTACAAACTAACTATTGAAGAATTAAAATCCAATCTACAAAATAACCCTTATTTATCAGATTTCCAAGACCTTGAATCAGAATTTAATAGCAAAAGTTTTTGTGATAGATATGCTAATTTTACTTTTTATAATCAATTTAATTATTATCCTGCAAATACAAATGAAACGATTTTTGATAATTTTAAAATGAAATGCCTCAAGCAATCAATGGGTTTAAATCAATTTGGCCTACAACAATCTTTAGAAACTATGAATAAAATCATTGAAAATTACTATGGAGACTTGAAAAATTTAATTAAACAAAATCCTTATTTGTCAAATAAGATTGATAATTTTCGAAATAATTTGGAAACTGGAAGTAAATACAAATTCATTGAACAAGAAATTCTTAATAATATTCAATCACAGCTTAAGAATATATCCCATAGCTTTACAACTGATTTTTCGTATGGTGAAATAAACTTTAATTTGAATGAAATAATTTTTGAAACTTGGCTATATCAATTAAATTATGTTTATGATTTTTTATTGGAAAAAGAAGAAGAAATTTCTCAAAATCATGATATTATTCATTCAATGTTGTATTTGATAGTTTCTATAACTGTTATAGTTGATCTTTTGGCTTATTATTTTATAATTGAGAAGGCAAAACATTTACATGACTTTGCTTTTTCAGTGATAGAAAATTCAATAAAATACAATATTTTTGATATTTAATTTTTCGAAAATTTAAATAAAAATAATTCTTTTGAAAAGCATTAAAGGAAAAATTTTTTTAATATAAACAATTTCTAAATATTAAAACATTTTATCAATCTTATATAATAAAAAATAAAAATTTGTATCTTTAAAATTTTTAATTACTTATAAGAATGTTTCTTTTAATAAGAGTCTAATGTTCATCAACTTATTTATTCTGAAGTTTATTAAATGAAATGAAAAATTAAATTATTATCGATTTTTAGAATTTAAGAAAATACGGTTAATAAAATATAAAAAAATGGACACTTATAAAGTTTTCTATTTCAAAAATATCTTGTTAATAATGCTCGCATTTATGGCAATATCAACATATATGATAATTTCTCCATCAGGCATAGACTTGATATTCAATTATTCTTTAAAACAAAAGAATTCAAATGAACTATCATCAAATATTCTCAACAAGCAGAATATAGTAGATTCAAAAATTTATAAATTAAAAATTTTTAAACATTTTATCATTTTTTAATTAAAACCTTATAATCATAATATTTTTATCAATTAGATATGTGATTATGCTTGTGCCAACAATTGCCTTTCAAATGAATCCCGGATTAATAAAGAATCTTTTATTAATTGTTTAAATAGCATTTGTAAATGCAGTTTTATGGAAGAAGTTTCTTTTAAGAATACTGATGAAAATATCAATAATAACAACAATATAAATGGTTTATTCTTATTCTTTATTCTTCTATCATTGTTGGCATTTATAAGTACTTTTTATATAGATTCTATAAAAAATTTTGAAATTGATTTTTATAAATTCATAATCCCTTCATATTCGAGAATTAAAAATATATCTTATAATAAAATACCAATTGATAATGATTATACCCAAACTCTTTTGGATATTTGAATGTCATAGAAATATAGTAATTCCAGTCTGAAATTTGAATATTGTAAATATTATTAATTAACTTTAATTGTAAATGAACACTTTAATTATGATTATAAAATATTATTTTAAATGAATTTTATATCTAAAGATTAAAAAATAACAATACAAAATAATTTCATAAAGATAAGGAACATTAATAAAACCAAATTTTTTATTAAAATAAATTCAATTTTAATCATTTTTAATAAAAATAAATATATTTTTATAAAGGTATTTCAATTCAATTAATAAAAAAGCTCTAAAAACACTACAATTTATTTTAATAACAACTAACATAATGGTTTTTTTAGTTAATAATTTCAATTTTATTGATTCAATGAATTTATTCAATCAGTCAGTAATATTTTGAAAAGAATCTCTACTGATTGAAATAAAAGAAGGATAAGAAGTAAATGAAGATTTAACTCTATTATAATCTTTCATCTGTCTATAGCATTTATTCAAGTTGAAAATATCAAGCCATTTTTCCTTTTTTAAAAAATCTTTATTATTTAATATTTCTTTAAGCTGTAAATCTAATTCTGCAATTTTTAAATCTTTTTTTCTCGTTTTTTCATTTTTGAAATTCTTCCAAGTCATTTTTCGCATTCCTAATTCATTTTTCATAAAACATATATATTCCATTAATTCTCTATATTTATATTTCAAATAGCACTCTTCTTGTTTAAAACCCGAAATCAAAATGCTTAATTCAAAAGACAAAGATATTAAATAAAAGTTTTTTGCCTTGAATTCCACTGCCATTATTATTATATCTTTAACCTCTCCTTTAATTGAAAGAATTTTTCCATCATTATACAGCCTATGAAAATGAATAAATTTTTTACTGCAATCATAGTAATTAGAGTTTATTGAAAGACCTCTTGAATAAGAAAAAGAATCATCGAAGAATTCATGGAAAAATTCATTTATAGATATTTCGTTTTTATAAATAGTATTTAAATTATCAAAAATATTTTGTATTACAGAATCGCATAAAGAATATAAATTATTATTAACTATTATTTCTTCCATTTTTAGAAGTTTGTTTAATAGCTTTATATTTTCATTACTTTTATTGACTTCAGAAACTTCATGTATAAGCCGTTTAAAATCAGAAAGTTTTTTTTTAATTATTTTTGAAATATAATTATAAGTAATATTTATTATAAGTTCACCTTCTCCAGCATCAATTGGCTGGTTATTTATTGCAATAAGAGGAGGAGAGGCGATTGAGTTTTGCTGAAGTGTAACATTATTATTAAGACAAATGTTATAGTTAAAACTGTTTAAGTTTGAAAGGCTGCTTTGTAAAGTATCCTGGATCGTTGGTGGAAAATTTTTAAAATTGACATTAGTATTAATATTGATATTGATATTTATATTTTGATTTGAATTATTTTGAGGATTCAAATTCGAATTTATTGTAGTGATGGTTGGATTAGTAAAATTATTTAAATTATTATTATTATTATTTATATTATGGTTAATATTAACATTTGGAATATTTGTGATGCTGTCTACTTTTGAACGATTTTTAAAATTTGTACTTTGTTCTTTGGCATTACTAATTATATTCCCATTGAAATTAAAAAAATTCTGATTTTTATTGTTACTACTAGAATAACTGTTCAGATAATTTTCCGAAAGATTTTTTCCATAAATGTTAATTTCATCTACTTTTATTTTGTAATTGATAATAGAATAATTTACGTCATTTGTTTTAGAAAAATTTATGTTATTAAATTTATGATTATTGGAATTATAGAAGTTGTTTGTTGAAATAGCATTGTTCAATCCAGATGTAATTGTATTATTATTATTCAAAATTAAACTTTCAGAATTCTTAATATTAGAATTATCTAAAATGTTTCTTTTCATTTTTCGAATAAAGTTATAATTATCAACTGATGTGGTGCTGAAATTACTATTAATATTATTAATATTTTCTTCCTCTTCATTTTCATTATTTATTTTTTCTTCAATAAAACTCGCTGAAATAAATGATTGATATCTTTGATTATTGATAGTATCATCATTAAATCTGAAATTATTTATATATTTTAACCTCACGTTTTGAAAATGATTTTTCAAAATATCATTGTTATGCAAATTGAAAAATCTTAGTACATCATCTGTGATAAAGCAAGATTCAGTAACTATAGATTTTAAGAAAATATGAAAATTGACAGAGTAATTCCTAAAAAAGTCTTTATTCTTGTGTTTTAGTTTCTTTGGAAATTTAAGTCTTGGAAGCTTCTCTTGAATTTTTTTAACGTAAATATTGTTACTGTATAAAAATTCATTTCTTAAAGAATTTTCTAGATCAAAAAAATCTTTTATGTTTTTTTTAATATTTTTTATTATTTGAAGTTCTCGGATACGCACTGTAAATACAAAAAAAAATTTAGCTGCGATATCCAAAATTGCTTTTTTCGTCTCATCTAAATATTGATAATTACCAATATTCAAATAGCTTTCTTGATTTATATTACTAACTAAATTAATACCTTGGTTTTTAGTGTTTGAATAAATATTATTAAATAGACTGATTTTATTAATATTGCTTGAGTTAAGTATTTCTTCTCGATTATAAATATTTAAAAACGAATGAGAATAGTTTTTTCCTTGATAAATTCCATAACAATTATTTAAACAACCTTTATTATTATAATTATTAAAAACTATGTTGTTTACACAATTATTACTCGAATGATGTTTGAATTCAAAATCATTTGAAGTAGAATTAATTTTATTTTCAGGATGATTACATGAGAAAATATAATTGTCTTTGAAATTGATTTCAATTTTAGGGTTAAAAGTATTTTTACTATTATTGATATGTGTGGGATTTTCAAATGAATCATTGAGTGTATTAAAAATTACATTTTCAGAATTGTTAAAAGAATCCAAATATAAATTTTCTTTTAAATCATTTATTATCAAATTTGGGGTTATTTTGAATTCTTCATTTTTTATAATTTTAAAATCTGAAACTCCTTTGATCAATAGTGAATGGTCCTTATTTGATTTAAAATCTGAAATTTTTTTTCTTTTTTTTGGACTTGCTGTTTTGCTTTTCAAATGAAATTTTGTGTCATAATCATAAATTTTCCTAACTGCTTCTGGAAGTTTATTTTCTAATTCAATTAAATAGCAATTATAATCATTTGTTAAATTGAAATTTTTAACTGGATTTTTTATAAATAAAAACAAAAGTATAGAAGAGCATAGAAAATTTGCTAACGAAAGAGTTATTATTTTAAAAAAAAGGCTATAATAAAATTCCAAAAATACATCAAAAAAGCTGTTCAAGAAAATGATGATCCAGAAGAATATAAAAGTTTTTTTGAATGGAATTCGAATGTTTTTTTTTACTTGCTCTTTTAATATAAATGGAATCAAAGTAATATTAATAAATTTATTGAATTCCAAAAAAAAGTATAGAAATAAATCTGATTGATGGAATAGGGAACTGTAATAAAATAATCTAATTATTCTAAGAAATACTAAAATAAGCATAATAATAGAAAGTTTTTTTTTAAGCCTTAAGTCATTGTCATTTTTTTTTCTTTCTAATTTCATGATTTTAAGTGATCTTGTTAAAAGAATCATGTAGGATAAAAAGATTCCAAAACCAATGAAAAAGAAAGAAAAATAAATTTGAAATTCCATACTTTCTTTTAAAAGAAAAAAATTTGGAGTGCTTTCCTCTAAATATTCTTCTGGAATAAAGGGCTCTTCTTCTGCAATCTGCATTTATTATTTTTCAAAAATAATTTAAATAAATTAAAAATCTAATGTTTTATTAATTTCTTTTTATAAATAATTGTTTAATTTTTCTTTATTTTGATTTCTCAAATGAAAAATTTCTTTTTTAATTCAGTAAATTCATGGGTGGTTGATGACATTAAATATTTTATTCTTATATAAATTTGAATGTTATGATTACTAAAAGAATCAATGTATCATTATATCTTAATATATCACATTCAATAAAATAAATTTATGTTTTCAAATAATCAATACTAACAAATCGAAAGAAGAATAAATATTATTTATCCTACAATTATAGAATATTCGATAAAAAAAAGTATAAAATATTTAATGATTAAAAAAATAATTTTTTAATTTATATAATAATTGATATATTCATTTTGGACATAATTAACATAATCTTTTATATCAAAACCTCTTGGAATTGTAGGAGTAGTTTTCAAATCATATAAACTATTAAAATTAGGCTCGAATTCAGTTTCATCCAATAAATCCTTTAAATTTGGCTCATATTTTAAACTATCTTGCAATGTTTCAGGAGTTTTATATGCTATTTTTTTTTCTTGCGGCTTTTTATATTCTAAATCAACTAGATTATCATAGTTTCTCATTTTATTATTTTGTACTATTTTCTTATTTGATATTTTATTTTTTATATTTTCTTGAACTGTTAAATAATTGCTTAACATATTTTCATCTACTCCATATAAATTTTCTATTTCATTTTTTTCTTTCTCCAATTGTTTAAGTTTAAATTCAATTTGATCAATAACATCCAAATTTGCCGATTGATTTTGCTGTTCTTCCAAATTTGAAACTTTTTTCTTCATTTCTTTCAAGCCTTTTGAATTCATTTTAAAAATTCACTTTAAAAAATTTAAAATTAATAATAAAAAACAGAATTTCTATTTGTTTTGAACAAAAATATTAATTAAAACTTATTTAAAATACTTTTTAAATATATTCTTGAGTAAATGCAGGAAAAATAATTTACCACAAAAAAGCAAAAAAAAATGAATTTTTAAGAGATTATTATTTATTATCTATAGATTAGCTTTATGAATTAAATTAAATTTAATCAGATTTTTATAGGCTTTCTCAATTTACTATTGATTTATAAATTTAATCAAAATCAGAGAAACATTTATTAAAAGATAAATTTTCAACAAATAGTTAATCAAAAATTTAAAAAGTATCATATGAATAATTGAAATTGTATTAAGCTATATTATCAATAATTAAATTTAACATAAAATATGAATTAATCTTAATAAATCGAAAAGTTAAGTTTTTTAAATAATTTGAAATTTTTAATTTTTTCCACAAAAAGCATTAAAATTTCCACATAATGATAATGCAATTATCATGTAAATTAAAAACAAAATCACCAATCCTAACAAAACAAAATAAATTATTTTCATTTTTCTACTACACCAGCATTTTGTTTTATCTAAAGTTTCATCAGCATTTCGCCTAAAATCGTTGGCTAAATTTTTAATTTCTTGAGCTTTGATCAAAGGCTTTTCTAGATCTTGCAAATTGTTCACTTGCTTATTTACATTTTCAATCATGCTATCTTTGATACTCTCAACTTCTTTATTGAGTTCAGAAATATTTTTCAATGATTCTGCAAAATCAGAGTTAAAAAATTTTATTGTATTGTCAATTGTTTTTCCTAAAAATTCTTGAAGACAATAATCTTGAATATTTTTATTAATTTGATCTAATAGACTTTTAATTGATTTGTGCTCAGACTCAATATTCCTCTTTAATTCATCAATGAATAATAAAGGTTGGTTTTTGTTGACACTTTTTGAAGAAACCACAACTATTACAACTTCTTTGTATTTTTTATAAGTAAATAAATTTTTATTATCAATGGAAATTTGATCTGAAGTTGTCTTAGAAAAAATTTCACTTTGAATATTTTGAAGTTCTCCTAAATATTTTTTGCCTTTGCTGCTTTCAGCAAGAATTTGTTTATCTTTAAAAAAATACAAAATGCAATATAAAATTGACATTTTTCTGTCTAAATTTTTAATTTTTCCATTCTTTATTTATTTTAAAGGTTTTTTTCTTGAATTATATATTTATATAAAGATTATTTTTTATAATTATTATTAAAGTTAAGATTTTTATAATTAAATGGG
>Ga0194116_10005682_pt1 | contig 13631 bp, 12 predicted proteins | sample TA2MahsurfametaG_4_FD_148617 | JGI IMG/M metagenome (GOLD analysis project Ga0194116, IMG submission 148617) | Freshwater microbial communities from Lake Tanganyika, Tanzania - TA2015008 Mahale S9 surface | ecosystem: Environmental > Aquatic > Freshwater > Lake | place: Tanzania: Lake... | reverse complement strand
CATATCAACAATATTTACAACTAAGCTATTTTTTAATTCCTAAAATAAATTTCGATTTTATACAATTTAGAATAACTATTAAATTTATACATTTTTCTAGTTCTAATTGTTCATCCAGTTAAATAACCAATAATATTTATAAAATAATTATGCTTGAATAAACACCTTTTAATCAAAAATTAAATTTTACCTTGATTTTATTTTTAAAGCCAGATGAATATTTGAAGCTTTTAATATAGGAATTATAATCTCTATAACAAATAATCGCAATGAGAGGCTAGTCATTCCTCCAATTAACCAATTCAATTGACTCTTCTGATAGACACCACAAAAACATATCATAAAATAACCAAAAAATAATAAAAATGTTCCAGCTATGGTAAAATAAATCATGTATTTTCTTTTCATTAAAAGTAGAAATTTTTTGCTAAAAATTTAAAATTTATTTTATATTTGTTTATTTTAAAATTATGATTATTTATTACTAGGAGATTTTTATATTATTAAAATCCTTTTCGAAACAGTTTAAGCTAATTTCTTTACTTGTTATTTCAGATGGCTCAATAAACTTTCCAATAATTGCTCCGATAATAGCACAAACTAAAACTGCATAGAGTGATTTTGGCAAATCATCCATGTATAATTCAAAATATGACTAATGTTTAAATTAATTCAAAGAAAATAATGAAAATCTAATCAAATTAAAAAATACCTTCTCTTCAGAATTTTCATATCTTTTTGTTATGTACTCATCAGTGTAAAATATCGCATTAGCTCCGCAATCTATATATATATCAAATAAAAATTGAAACATTCTTAAATGAAGTGGATAAATAAGAGATCTTTTGAAAATTAATGAAGCTAAGCTATTTTCATTTTTAATTGTTATAATGACCTTTTTGATATAACTCCGCTTATCATAAATAAGTAAGTCTTCAAATTCCATTTCTTCGTAATCTTTTTCAGTAATAAATTCAGGCTTAATCTCTTCAAATTGAATTTTTTCATAAATGTATTTCTCATTAAAATTTACACAGTCTATTATTAAAAAAAGAAAATATCAATATTTAAAATTTATAAAAATTTCTACCATTGATAAATAATTGGGCATCAGCTATTTTTAATCTCTCATTTTTTTCAGCTTTATACTTGATTTCGATTGAAGATTGAAAAACTTCTTTGTTCTTATCATTGACAATGTGGTTATTAAAAAGAATCTTTAAATTTTCTCTATCTTTTATGTCATCAGGGATATTATTTATACTATTTAGTTGTGCTAAATTATATGATTCAATACTAAAAGCAATACTATTTCCTTTAAAATTATCAGTTATTGGATGTTGTTCATCTAATGTTTTATTTTTTTCGTTTAATTTATCTAATTTTTCTTCATTTTCATTAGATTTTTGATAATTATCTTTATTTTCAACAAAATTAAAATTTTTTAATTCATTATTATTGATTATTATCATTACATTTTCCTTACTACTTAATCTCTTGGTTTCTAAACTTTCTTTTAATTTTTTGTTTTTTTCTTTGATGTATTCAAAATATGTACCATCTGAATTAATTATATTTCTTATATTTTTTTCATTTATACTTGAAAGAAAGTAAAAAATAATAATTTCCAAAAAAATGAGAAAAAATAGAGTTAATGTGAATATAAAAGCTAAATTATAGATAATTTTATCAGCCACAAAAACCTGAAAAACACATACAACTAATTTAAGATTATTATTCAAAAGCGCATCAAGAGCATTCATTATATAATCTACAGCAACATTTTCAACTGCACTTCCTTTGCACTCACATTTTGTATATCCAATAGTTGTATCTATTTGAGTAAAATTACATCCCAGAGAACAGCTAATTGTTGTATTTGGATAGATATCTTTTCTTCTATTATTGAGAGTTAAATCATTATTACCATTTGAATAAGAAAAGCAAATATCATTATAAAAATCATCTTTTCCATTATAAACTGAAACATTTAAATTTTTTTCGAAATCTCCAGCAAATGTTAAGTTTATGGGACTATCAGGCTTAATTGGAATATAGCTAATTATTTTAGTATTATCACAAGGACTCAAATCTATTTTATCTCCTTTGAGGTCGAAAATTTGAAATTGTGATTGATAGCCATTATATTTTGATGGTTCATTTTGTTTTTTTGATGGTAAGTCAATTTTTACAGCCACTAGTTGTGTTTTGTTTATTCCATAATATTTTTGTAAAGTATCTAAGCAGCCGTCAAAATCAACAAAAGAAATTTTATTTTGAATAGACAGAGCTCTTGCCTCTTTCATTGAATTTTCTGATAAATTATATAACATATTGACTGTGCCATCTTCTTTAGTCAATATAACTGGATTAAATGAAGGATTTTCTACTAAAAAATTTTTTACTGAACTTGTGATATTTGAAGATTGAATAGAGTCCACTTTTACAGAAGAAATTGAAATTCGTAAATTAGTTAAATTTGAAAAAATTTTTATATTATTTTCATCAACTGCAACAATATTATAATCTCCTGCTACCATTCCCTCTTTATTTTGAAGAAGCCTTTTAAAAGTTTTATAATTGATTTTTTTATTGATATTTTCATATTCAAATCTCTTATTAAATATCAAATTATCATAAAATGTAAAATTCAGTTGATGATTTACGAGAAAACTATTATTTTTGAAAAATTTATTTCGTCTTGAATTTCTTGGATTAGGAGTTTTATTAGCTATTTCGTATGAATCATATATTACTTTTTCATCAAGATTATTATAATATTTATTTTTTATTAATTTTAATTGATTTAAGATTCTTACATTATTATTAAGTTTATCATTATTTAAATTTTTAATAATCTCATTTGGATCAAATGTAACGTTTAGTGAGTTACAAAATACTGAATCTATCTTTAAATTATATTTAATAGTTTTATTATTTGGTTGTAAATAAACCTCTTTGATTGAGGGCCTTCCATTAATTCCATTCATTATATTTTTTGAAAATTTTATAATTATATTTCTTCTAGTTTTCATATCTAAACTATTAGGTACAATAGATAAAATTTTGGAATTTTCCTTATCATAATTTCCTATATTATTACATTTAATAAAAACACTCTTTTCTTTATCTATGTAATAATCTATGGGTGGAGTAGCTTTGCAATTTTGCATATCATCAATTAAACCATAAAAATTATCTGCACATTTATTGCATTTAGAATTAAACGAGTCTCCAAGAATATCACAAGTTTTACAAGCCATAAAACAAGGCTCTATATAGGTGGAATTTGAGTTTAAAAAAAATCCTTCAAGAGTTTTTTCATAGCAATTCATTTTCTCTTCATTATTTATATAATTAGGATTTTTAAAATAATAATTATCAACACATTTTACACAATTTTGATTCTTTCCTTCTAATCCTTTCATACATGATTTACATGTGGAATAACATTTTTCAATATATTGAGTTTTATTGTTGTAATAATATCCTTCATCAATAGTATTCTTGCAGTTTCCTGGATCATCTATTTTCAAATAAAAACCTTCTTTACATTTCAAGCAATTGTTGGACTTTTCATTTCTACTTCCAGAACAAGTTTTACAAGTTTCAGAGCATGGAATAAATTTTTTTTGATTTTCATCAAAATAATAATAATCAACTGGATTTTGAAAACACATTTTAGAATCATAAATTGAAGGATAATATTTATCTTTACATTCAATACAATTATTCCCTTTCTCATCTCCAAATCCTGTGCATAATTTACAAGTTTTATAACAATTATCAAATTTATTTAATGTTGAGTTAAAATAATAACCTTCAGGTGCATTTAAATAGCAATTTCTCTTATCATTTAAAAAAAAATATTTATCTATACAAGTTTTGCAATTTTGATTATTTGCATCTCCTGAGGATGAACAAGTTTTACATTTTTCATAGCATTTTTTTAAAAAATTATCAGTTGAATCAACAAAGTAATTATCCAATTGATTACTCAAACAATTTTTTTGATTTTCAAATAACTTATAATACCCAGGTTTACAAGAAAGACAATTATGCGATAAAGTAGAAATTGTATAATCACAAGAAGCACAAGTTTCATAACATTTCCTGAAAATAAATTGACCTGCTGATAAATCTAAAAAATAAGCATTGTTGGTATTCGAATCAAAATAATTATTATTAGCTGTGTTTGGTGCTTTACAAGTATTTGGGAAACCTTCAATCAAATAATATCCTTGCTTACATGTATCACAATTATTGTTTAAATCAGATCCATTAGTAGAGCAATATTGGCAAGTATTATAGCATTTACGAAATATTGGAGAACTACTAGTAGAATCTAAAAAATAACCAGTATTAGAAATAGTATCATAATATTTATTTGAATTATTAGGGACACATGATTTTATATCTTCTAAAAAATAAAAGCTGCTTTCACAAGAATCACAATTTTGATTGTTTCCTACAGGACCAGTGGTGCATTCTGAACAATTTGGATGACAATTTCTTAGAGTGTTTGGTGTACGATTAAGATCCAAGTAATAGCATTTATTTTTGACATTATCAAAATATTTGTTAGAGATTATATTATTTTCACACATTCCAGATTGATCTTCAATTGGAAAATAGCCTGCTTTACATAAATCACAATTGTTATTTGTAATATCTCCTTTTTTTGAACATTCAGCACATTTATCATAACAGTTTTGTAAATATTGATTATCCAAGAAATAAGATTTACCTGTTGAATTATCTGTATATTTGCCTCGAGAATCTGGTTTCCTGCAAGCATTTATATTATCATACAATTGATAATATCCATTTGCACAGCCTAGACAAGTTGTAGTATTTCCACTACAGCTTGTACAAGAATCATCGCAAGGCTGAAATGTTTGGCCTATAATCAAATAATATTTATTGTTATGGTAAATTATATCTTGAGCTGTATAACACAAATTATTTAAAGAAAATAATAAAGATCCATTTGGGCAAGTTGTACAAGTTGTTGGGTTATTACATGTTTGGCATTTTGAATTACATTTATCATAAAAATTTCCTGATTGTGTTAAGTAAAAATATTCATTATTTTGATTGGAATTACAAACTGGAGCAGTATTCGAATTTGGATAATATCCTTTATTTATTAGACAATTATCTAGAAAAGTTTTGCAATTGAAATTACAAGTTGTTATGCAATCTGCAAATAATGAGGTATCCAATAATTCATAATAAAATCCAATTCCAATCAAAGGATTTCCGGTACTATCATCAAAAATACCGTATATAGAAGAAAATTTTCCATCGAAAATTATGTTCATAGTACATTTTGTATTTGATCCAAAAATCTGAGAAGAATTTCCATCATTTAGAAAAAATTGAATTCCTGATATATTCATTTTACCCAGTCCCGTATCACCGTAATATACTTTTATCATATTAATATATAAAGACCCAGTATTTAAAAAATTAGATCCTTGAGTTAGATTTATAGTTCCAATACCAAATATCTTTTGATCTAAGCCTGTATTCAGAATTATAGAGTAAATAAAATTGTTACTTGCATTGATTAAAATATTTGAAATAGGAATAGTGGGATTTTCATTCAAATCAATAATGTTTGGTGAGTTTTGCTCTCCGATTAAAGGGGTTTTTTTTAAAACAGTCTTTTTTATATTAAAAAAAATCAATGTGATAAGAAAATAAAATATCAAATTTAATTTATATATTCGTTTTGAGAAATTCAAATTTATTGTTTTCCAGTATTTCAATTTTTCTTCAACTTTAATGGACATACTCATAAAATTACTAATTGAATTAATTATTTATTTTGGTGTTCATTATAATTTTTCATAATAAAGACTTGTTTATTTCAAAAAAAATCATATAAAAAGTGCAATTAAAAATGCAAAAATTTACTAACATTAAGTCAAAAAATTTAAAATAATTCTAATTAAAAATTTTTTTTGAGTTATATAATAAAAACTAAAGTTTAAAAACAAAATATGGAATTATTTTTAACAAGTGAATTATTAAAAGAAAAAAATATAAAAATTTACTCAGTTTTAATCCTCGAAAAATCACATTTTATTTGTATCGTCTGTAAGAAATTGTCTTCATATCTATACGAAACAAGCTATTGTACTAATTTCATATGTTTATGTTGGAAAAATCTTTTGAAAGATAAAATATGCCCAATTTGCAAATAAATTATGTACTTAACCTTTTCAAAAATTGCAAAAAAATTAATTAAAAATTCATTAAATCAATGTCCTTTATGTGAATTTAAAGATTTAAATTATTTAATACCTTTGCATTTAAAAAGCATTCATAATGAAGAAATAAAAAATGTGGATATTATTAAATATAATAAGCATCTATTTTATTTTATATTATCAATGTATGGAATTGAATTGGATAAAAAGTTTGTTATACATGAACATAAATTATCACTTATAATAAAAAATTCTGATAGAGAATTTAAATGCTTCTTAGGTGAAAAATTATAATTACCAAGTTGTGAATTTATAATTGATCTAATGAATAAAAGTCAAATTAACATATTAGAAAAAGAGGGGAAAGAAATGAAAAAAGAAAATAATTTAGAATAAGATAATAATTCAAATATTACCTATAATTTACAGGAAAAATTAAAAATTTGTTCAAATTATAATGTAGATGAAATTGATATCATATCAAAAGATGTGAATAGTGTTGCTTTTGAAAAGAATAATTCTTTTAATAAATGCTTTGATCAAGAAGAATTAATTGAAAATAAATCAGTTTTCCTTAAAAATTTATACTATTTTTGTGATGATTGTAAAATATATTTTTGTAGCAATTGCATTACTTTAAAGGAATTATCTGTTAAAACAAAAGCCCATATACATCCACTCTCTATTATTCAAAAAGATAATGGCTGGGCTTGTAATGGGATGACTCTTCCTGATAAATTTAAATCTGATTTTTCTTATTTTAATCAAACTCATGGAAAGACTCGTTTTAATTGTATAAAATCTTGTGATTTTGATTTGTGTGAAAGATGTGTTTATTATAATACAGAAGAATCTCAAAATTAAATAATTATATTCAAAAAAAATTTTTTATTATTTAAATAAAAATCATTTAGACTTCTTCTTTAGGTTTAAAATAAGAATTTGCATAGTAAAAAATAATTCATTAAATTTTTTTAAAAAATAAAATAGAAATTTAATTTAATTTTTTTTTTCTATTATTCATCATAAAATACTGTTTAAAAAACAACATTGCTGTTTTAAAAGATGAAAAAGCAATTTATTTTATGAGACCATTTTTTTATATGTATTTTATCTTCCCAAAATCATTTTAATGAAATTTATTTTTAAGCTTAAAAAATTAACGATTTCAAATTAATTCAACTTTAAAATTGATATCTGTAGAAGAAATCTCATTTATGAAAAAAATTAATTAGAAGAAGTGTTTTATAATCGTTATTAACTTAAGAAAATATAAAAACCTTTTGGGTTTTTAATTAAAATTATTTAAATTTACACTTTATCAAATTGATTATTTAAAAAAAAATTTTTTATTTTTTTATTTTGATATAAAACTTTATCTTAAAATAAAATTAAAGGAAATAATATGTACAATAATGTGAAAGTCAGCAATCATGAGATTTGTATTCCTCATAAATTGCTGGAAACCATAATAAAAGAAACAGATGTTGAACAATTAATTATTGAGGAAGTAGACGCTGAAGTTTTTTATAAATCATTGTCAGGATTTGGGAAAATATTTTTCAAAAATAATATTATTTATGAAGGGAATGTAAAGAATGGGGTTCTTGATAGTGGAGAAGAGAAAACACAATGCAAAATTACTTTTCCAAATAATACAAAGTACGAAGGAGAGATGTATTTAAATCAGATTACAGGTCATGGAACTTATTATTTCCCAACAGGATCTATGTATTTAAAACATTTAAATATTTTTTTGAATTTTAATTTTTTCGTAAAAAGAAGAAGATAAAAATTAATTGATTTTTATAATATTTATACCAAAAAGAAATCATTAATTAGAATATCAATTAAATTTTTCAATTTTATAAAAGTTAATTTAATTTTGAAAACCCATTTTCATTTTTAAAATAACTTAATGGAATTAAATAAAATATCTGATTTATAATTATATTTAGATATCAAGGAGATGTGAAGAATGGATTAAGAAACGGTTTCGGAGTATACACTTCAAAAAATGGAATAAAATTCGAAGGAAATTGGTACAAAGGTTTGAAGCATGGATTTGGGAAATTATATATTAAAGAAAACATAATATATGAAGGAGAATGGTATGAAGGAATTAAACATGGTTTTGGAAAGATGAGATGGTCAAGTGGTAATATTTATGAAGGAGAATTGTAATAAATTGAAAATAAATTTTTAATAAATTTTTAAAATAAATTTAAATAAATTTTAGCAAAAAGAATAAAATAAACGGAAATGGGTATATGATTTGGGTTGAAACAAATGAAAAATATACTGGGCAATGGAAGTCTAATCTTCAAAATGGCCTTGGTGTTCATATTTGGTATGAATGCAAAGGAGAACAAAAATATCTTAGAAATCGGTAATTATAATTAATTATAAAATTGATTTTAAAAGAAATTTTTTTATTTCTTTTAAGTATTATTCAAAATTACTTAATTAATAAATTAATTAATTAATAAATATATTTAAATAAATATAAGTAAGAGAGACTATTTATTTGTTTATCTTAATAAATAACTCAAATCATCAATATTCATTTGTTTTATTAATAAATTAAAGATTATTAAAATTCATTAGTTATGTAGGAGAGTGGAAAAATGGTTTTCGACATGGTTATGGTGTCTTTTTTTATTCAAACGGCTCAAAATATGAAGGATTGTGGGATCAGAATAACAAGCATGGATTTGGAATTTTCACTTTTTACGATGGCTCACAATACATAGGGAGATTCCATAATGATAAAATGATAGATTATAATTCATTTGGTTATTTAGGTCCAGATAATAGACATAGCTTGAATATCGATCGAAAAGGTTATGCTTCCAAAAAAGGAAAAAAATTACAGACTACTCAGATGAAGCAAAATATTAATAAGAAGGAAAAGGAAGATATAAATTTTGAAAATTCATCTAAAAAGATGAATGAAAATAAAATTTTAAACAATAATCAACTTCCTAATAATGATATTAAACCTAAAGAAAACGCAAATAACAATAAAAATAAAAATCCAGATGAAATCAAAAAAAATATTAATTTCAATAATGATATTAAAAAAAAAAAAATTAATCTATATAGTAATGTAATTAATAACAATAAAGAAGAATCAGTAAAAGATTCTAATTTAGAAGAACCTTCTCAAAATACAAATTTATTAGTTAGGTCAAATTCAAAATTATCATTAGGAAACTTGAAAGCAGATTCAAAAGGAGATTTGAATTTACCGATTCTTGAAGCCATTTCAGAGAAAGCTGAACTTATTAATATCAGCTCATCGAGTAGAGAAAGGAGAGAAAAAGATTCAGCAAAATTATTAAATTATAGCAATAAAGATACTGCTTTAGTCTTAAATACTTTAAGTAATTCAAAACAAATCGTTTCAAACAGAATTGTGAAAGAATCAGAAATTAATATTTTCAAGTCGCTTATTGATTTATCGGATATTATTGAATGTGAACCAGAGATAGAATCCAGTTTAAATGAAATAGAGAATATCTTATTGCGTCATGTAACAGAGATGAAAATTTGGTACAAAATCTATTCATATAGGGAATCACAAAAAGAAGACTTAACTAGTGTAAATGCTTCTATAATTAATACTCAATATGATGATAAAGAAAAAAAAGATTTAATCGAAAAAAGATCTTCAATGGCTTTAAATTTAAATGGAATATCAAATAATAATATAAATAATTCTATAAATACTAATAATAACTTAAATTCAGCGAATATTAATAATATGGAATCTATTTATAATAATGATTTGGGATTTGCAATGGAAATGAAAGATCTTTGGAAGTTTTTAAGAGATTCGAATATTACTTGCTCTGAATTCTCTTTGGCACAATTCAACAGGTTATTTTTTAAAGGAAAAAAGAATTATATAGAAATGTTTTTGTGTCCTGATGACGTTGATTCTAGACAAGCTTATAAATACATATATTCAAAGGTTTCAAAATCTAAAGATGAATTTATAATGAAAAATAGAGATAAATTATTAACTAATGCTATGGTAAATAGCATAAACATCAATGTTATTGAAAATTTAAATCTAAATAATTATCAAAACTCTCCCAAAAATAGTAAAAATTATAATTATTTTAATAATAATAATTATAATTTCACAAATAATACAAATAGCACTTATATGAGTGCTATGATTACAGGGAATCCCAATCTACCAATAAGTACAAGTAATTCAATTTCAAATTACAATAAAGATTCCAATGAAGACTTCCTTCAAAATAGAGGAGAGTTGGATTTAGCTAACAATAAAGCAGGAGAAAATAATAATAACCAATTCAATTATAATTTAGATTCAAATGCCAATATTCCTATCAAAAATCAATATGTATCAAATTTTGATTTACATAATAAAAAGCAGACAGTTTTAATTCGTCAATTTTTTGATGCAATAGTGCGTGCTGCTTATCTAAAATACTATAATATTGATCAAAGTCTGGGGACAAAGCTAACAATTCTTATTGATAATTGCATTAAAAATAATTTGAATTTCAAAAAGCATTCTCGAAAAGCGAATAGAGATCATACAGAGGTATCAGTAAATAGTTCTGTTTATTTAGATAAAAAATATAATAAAGTTTTCGAAAGTAATTTTGATTTCTTTATTTTTAATTTTGAAAGGAATTTAAAGAAAATTTTTAAAAAATATTATGTAAAATTCTCCCCAAATTTAAGATTTGATGATATGACAATTACTTATAGATTTTTCTATGAAAATTATATTTCAAAATCTGATTTGTTTAAAGATATTTTTACTGAAAAAATTAAGTTTGTGGAAATTATTAATATTTATCATAGAGATAAATACAATATCAATGAATTACAAAAATATTCTCAAGAAATTTACGGATATATTGAAAACCTATTTGAAATTGAGATGATTTTTTTTGAGTTTTGTGAAGTTATCTTTTTTATATCTAGGAAATATTTTGCAATAAACGGGATCAATGATACTAAAGAAAATTATAACGAGATAATTAAAGATTTAGAAGATAATATAAGAACCTTGGAAATTTCGGATAAAAAGATTGATTCTCATAAAAATGAATATTATTTTCCTAAACTTAAATATCATTATGATTATGAGAATTTAATAGCTGATAGACTTGCAAAGGAAGAGGACGATAGAAGAAAAAGGCAAGAACAAAGAAGAGTTGAACATGAAAGAAAAATGATGGAAATTGAAGACATAAATCATTTGGCTGAATTCAATGAAGAGGAAGAAATAGAAGATGATGATTCTATGGGAATTTATTAAAGTCTTGAAGAAATCAAAACTTTGTAATTTGTATATTTTAAAAATTAAATGGTTGATTATTTAATATTTTTTGACTTTGAAATTGAAGAGAATGAATATATATTTATTATTTTGAGAAAGTAAATAGCATTTTTATAATAATTATATTGATTAATAATTAATGTTTATACAAAATCTGTCATAATTAACTTGACCAGCTTTAGACATAAATTAATTTTCTTAAATATCAAATGCTCAGAATATTTAATTTAAAATTTAAACTTCAATTAAAATTATAATTAATAAATCATATAGAATATTTTTATTTTAATATTTGAATTTAATATATAAATCCTAGAACTATATTAAATTATATTTAATAATAAAGTTGATAACCTTAGTACTTAATAATCATAGATTATAAAATTAAAACAAACCTCCCTAAAAATAAATGAATATTCATATTTTATATAATGCTTCTCCAAAAATTCTTTTGAAAAATTTAATTGTTGTTCAATATCTAAATCCTTGAACTTTACAGGAGCAGTGTCGAATAATTGATATTCAGGATTATATTCGGGATGTCCTTGAAATGTTAAGACTCTATTATTTTCACTTAATAAAATTTCAAAATCACAGGAATCCGACGATCCTAATAAATTCAATCCATTTGGTTTTATAAAAACTTCATCGAAATGAATTTCACATAAATTCAACTTTAGATAATCAAATTCGCTTTTAGATAAACCTTTAAAAAAAGCAGAATTATTATTTTCCTCATTTAATATTTGAATATTCTCTATTGTATTACATCGAGTTCCTTGTAATCTTTTTCTCACATTTCCACCTAGAGCATAAGAAATAAGCTGATGTCCAAAGCAAATACCTAATAATTTCAAATTTTTATTTTTCTGCGTATTTATGATTTTCAAGTAAGAAAATAGATTTTGAATCCATTCTATGGTCTTTATAATAAATTCCTTTTTATTGGATTCGTATATGTGCAAATGAGAGCCAGGAATAAGAACACATTTGTAAGTTTCATCATTAAAGACAGAATCCAAATTTGGTAAATTTTCCTCAAAAGGTCTTATATGTATCCATTCCTGATTTGAGAGTCTATATAAGCCAGTAAATAATGCATAATAAAGGAAAAATCCAGTTTGGTCATTTGTTTGCTTTTCCTGATCATGCATATCAATAAATAATATTTTTTCTTTTTGGATTAATTTTTCTTTTTGGAATATTTTCATAGGTTTAATGATATCTATATAAGAGAGCGTATTTTCCTCAAATAAAATTTCTTCAGTTTTGTTTATTATGTTTTCAAATGATTTATGAAATTCATTTAAATGGAAAAATTTAAATTCTAAATTTAAAAGATTCAGGAGTTCTTGATTATATTTAGAATTTTCATTGCCCATCCGATTATAATTATCAGAGTAACTATGCAGCAATTTATTTAAATTTTCATTCAAAAATTCAGTTTCAAAAAAATTTATTGGCAAAAAATAAAAAATATTGCCTTTTATTCTATCATATTGAATTGGATTTTTATCGAATTTTCTTATATTTTCAATAAATGTAACTGAATATCTTTCAGGATATATTAATTCATTATAATCAAAATATTCGAAATCTTCTAATTTTAATTTTTGAGATGTTTTTATTTTTGAAAGCAAGCGATTATTTAATATTCCTTTATACTTATGGGTTAAATTTCTTGCTAATGAAATAATTGGAGAATTTTCTGTAGGCTCTATTTTTTTTTGAATATGTGTGAATTTATTATTTTTATTTGATGAATCCCTCTCTAATAAAAAATATATTTCTGAATTAATTTCTGAATAGAAAAATAAATGAACTTTTTCATAATTATTGAAATCTTTATCTTCTAATAATTCTATGTTTATAAATTTATCCATTAACTCTTTATTTTATATTTTAATAAAATTTATTGAACTTTAAACACTTTGATAATTTTATAATTTAAAAGTAATTTGAAGGATTTACTGTTTCAATACAATAACTGTTTATTTTACTTTATTTCTTGTATAAGTTTAAAGAGCCTAAAAAAAGCTATAAAAAAGGTTGATAAATTTGAAAAAGTTAAATTTAAGAAATTT
>Ga0194116_10005680_pt1 | contig 13632 bp, 14 predicted proteins | sample TA2MahsurfametaG_4_FD_148617 | JGI IMG/M metagenome (GOLD analysis project Ga0194116, IMG submission 148617) | Freshwater microbial communities from Lake Tanganyika, Tanzania - TA2015008 Mahale S9 surface | ecosystem: Environmental > Aquatic > Freshwater > Lake | place: Tanzania: Lake... | reverse complement strand
TTTCTTCGATATTTGAGTTTGTTGTGCCTAAATAGAAGGAATAATTTGCCAATGAAGAATGTGACGCTATCGTGTATTTATCTTCCAATTTTTCAATGGTTACTGAGCTTGGAACGGTGTTTGGCATTTCCATAAAAGAAGTGATACCTCCTGCAACTGCAGCTCTTGATTCGGTTGCAATATTTGCTTTATGAGTTAAGCCTGGCTCTCTGAAATGTACTTGATCGTCAATACAACCGGGAAGAATTAGTTTTCCTTCAGCATCAATCTCTTTGGCGTTTATCGAGTTGTCAATTTGATTATCAATTCGTTCAATAATTCCATTTCGGATTAATAGATCCCCTTGAAATGTTTGGCCTTCATTTATAATTTGTCCGTTCTTTAAAATGTAGTTAATCATAAATTCATTTTTCTCATTTTCCAAACACCAAAAAAAGCTTCCTTGAAAATTCCAGTGCTCATTTTGGATTCTCCATAAACACGATCAATAAATGTAATTGGGATTTCTTTGACTTTAAAGCCATGCCTTAAGGTCGCATATTTCATGCAAATTTGAAATGCATAACCTTTAAAAGTTATGTTATCCAGCTTAATTTTTTTTAAGACTTCAGTTCGATAACATTTAAACCCCGCTGTTGTATCTTTTATTCCCATAAATAGTATCAAGCGAACATAAATGCTTGCAAAATAGGACATTAAAATTCGATCCAAAGGCCAATTTTTAACTTTCCCTCCTCTACAGTACCTAGAACCAATTGCTAAGTCTGAACCATCCAAACAAGCATTTAGAAGTCTTGGCAAGTCATTTGGATCGTGAGAAAAATCGCAATCCATTTCTATTGCAAAATCATAATCTTTCTCAATTGCCCATTTAAAACCATGAATGTAGGCCGTCCCTAAACCCAATTTACCATTTCGTTGCTCTAAAAAAATTCGTCCACTAAACTCAGTCATTAACGACTTTACTTTCTCGGCTGTTCCATCTGGAGAATTGTCATCAATGAATAAAATATCAAAAATCGGCTTCAGTGACATTACCGCACGCGAAATCGCCTCAACATTCTCTATTTCGTTGTAAGTGGGGATAATTACAATAGTTTTTACTAAATCTGGCACGGCAAAACGAAATTACAGATTATTCAAACGCAGAATTTACAAAAAGTTAATTTTAGTAATATTTTAGATAAAACAAAAAAACCGACAGTTTCCCATCGGTTTTTCAATTATGAAATTCGAACTAATTTATTCTTCATCTTCATCATCTCCGGCGTCAGCGCCTTTAACAGCTCCTCGAGCCATTTTAACGGCAACAACAACCGCATTTGCAGGATCCAAGAATTTAACCCCTGGAATATCAACGCTATTCACACGAATAGACTGTCCGATGCGAAGTTTCGTAATATCCAATGTAATTGCATCTGGTAAGTCTTTTGGCAAGCCAACACATTGTAAACTTCTAAAGGCAGTCATTAATTTACCTCCGGCCATTACACCACGAGAAGAACCAGTAATACGAACGGGTAATTTAACTTTTACCTCTTTACTGTCATTCAACTCCAAAAAGTCAACGTGTTGAATCGTTCCTTTTGTTGGATGCTGCTGAAGTTCTTGGATAATACCACGGGATTTTTTGCCCTCGATATCCAATTCCACTTGGAATACATCTGGAGAATAAACGATTTTCTCAATATCTACTTGCTTTACTGAGAAGTGAGTTTGTTCACCTTGTCCGTAAAGCACACAAGGAACTCTTTCTGCGTTTCTGATAGCCGCAGCGTCCTTTTTCCCTACGTTCGCTCGGAGCGAACCGCTCAATTGTGCTGTTTTCATATTATATATTAATTTAAGAGATTACAAAATGAGTACTTATTGATTCGTTTTTAATCAAACGATTAAATACATCTGCAAAAAGTTCAGCGACACTTACGACGCGAATTTTTGGAGAAGTTTCTTTTAATGGAATGGTGTCTGTAACAACAATTTCCGTGATTTTTGAATTATTGATTCGTTCAATTGCAGGTCCACTTAAAACGGCGTGAGTACAAAATGCACGAACACTTTTAGCTCCTTTTTCAATTAACAAATCTGCGGCAGTCGTCAATGTTCCGGCCGTGTCACACATATCGTCCACGACAATCACATCTTTTCCTACAACATCACCTATTACTGTCATTTCAGCTATTTCATTCGCTTTTTTACGATGCTTGTGACATAATGCAAGACCACAATTGAGGTTCTTCGCATACGAATTTGCTCGTTTAGCTCCACCAACATCTGGAGCCGCCATAATCAAGTTATTTTTGTCTAGTTTATCGATTTCTTTCAAAAACAATTTCGAAGCATAAAGGTGATCTACAGGAACTTCAAAAAAACCTTGAATTTGATCAGCATGCAAATCCATAGTAATAACACGATTAACTCCTGCCGCCATTAGCATATTCGCTATTAACTTGGCTCCAATTGCTACCCTCGGTTTATCTTTTCGATCTTGTCGAGCGAATCCAAAATATGGAATTACTGCGATAATTTTCCTTGCCGAGGCTCTTTTGGCAGCATCCACAAGTAACAACAACTCAAAAATATTTTCCGTTGGAGGCATTGTTGACTGGACAATAAATACATCCTGTCCCCGCACCGTTTCCTCAAAGGAAGGTTGAAATTCGCCGTCACTAAAAACAGATACCTTGACATCACCCAAAGGAATGCCATAATTGGCAGCAATCTTAGTAGCCAAGTCAGTTGAAGCTCTTCCGGCAAAAATTTTTACACCCACAATTTACTTTTAAAAGGTGCAAATTTAGGGATTTTTAAGGAATTTTAAAACAAATCTTCCGCTAAAGTTTTAGATAAATAAATAAAACAATCAAAATCAATTTAAATTACCTTTGCTCCTCATGAGAAAAAAAAGTAAGTATTTTCTTCTTCAGCGTCTCTTGCATTTTGCAAAGCCCTATAAAATCTACTTTTTTGTTTCCGTTGCATGTATTCTATTTTTGTCTTTTCTTGGGCCATTTAGACCTTATTTCATTGGTCAATTGGTAGATAAATACATCGTTCGAGATCAAAATCACCAAGCATTGTTGATCGGCTCTCTAATTGTGGTCGGGATTTTAGTTTCAGAAGGCCTCTTGCAATTATTATCTTCCTATTTTTCAAATCTCCTTGCGCAATCGGTTATTCGGGATTTACGAGTTAAAATTTTCAAGCATCTCCTTTCATTTCGAATGCAGTATTTCGATAAAAATCCCGTCGGTTCAATGGTAACAAGGGTTGTTTCAGATTTGGAAGCCATAACTGAAGTTTTTTCTGCCGGAATAATGGACATTTCAGGAGATTTGATTTCCTTGATCATTATTCTTTCCATGATGTTTTCCGTAAACTGGCAACTGTCATTAATGACCCTGATACCAATTCCTTTGTTAGTAATTGCAACACGGTTGTTTGCTAAAGCCATGCGCGAGTCTTTTCAACAAGAGCGGTCAGCAGTAAATCAATTGAATTCATTTGTTCAAGAGCGATTAACGGGCATGGCTGTCGTTCAATTATTCAATCGCCAAGATGCTGAATTTTCTAATTTTCAAGAAATAAACAAAATACACAGAAATGCTCACATTAATGCTGTTTGGGCAACTTCCATTTTTTTTCCGGTTGTCGAACTGTTAAGTTCGCTTTCAATTGCATTTTTACTCGTTTGGGGTGCTTTAAATGTTCAAGGGAAGACGAGTATAGAAATCAAAACAATGTACGGTGAAATCATCGCTTTCACTTTATGGATAAATCAACTTTATCGCCCAATTAGACAACTTGCAGATAAATTCAACATCCTTCAGCGCGGAACTGTAAGAGCAGAGCGTATTTTTGAGGTTTTGGATCAAGAGGAAAATGTTCAAGACTCTGGTAATAATCTGATTATTAATTTCAATCAGGATATCAAACTTGAAAACGTTTCTTTTTCCTATGATGGCGAAAATGTCGTGCTAAAAAATATCAATTTGACCATTCCAAAAGGAAAAACCATCGCATTTGTAGGTGCCACAGGAGCAGGAAAATCAACAATTGTCAATTTACTGGGGCGTTTTTACGAGTTTCAAAAGGGAACGATTCATATCGGATCTAGTGATATTAAAGAAATCGAATTGAATTATCTTCGGTCAAACATTGCAATTGTTTTACAAGATGTTTTCCTTTTTTCGGATACGGTTTACAACAACATAACTCTTGGGAATAAATCTATTTCTATGGAACAAGTCATTGAGGCATCAAAAGCAGTAGGAGCTCACGAATTCATTATGAATTTGCCGGATAATTACAATTACCAAATTGGTGAACGAGGCGGAGTTTTGTCTGTTGGTCAACGACAACTTTTGGCATTCATTCGTGCTTACGTTTACAATCCACACATTTTGATTTTGGATGAAGCGACTTCAAGTATTGACCACGAATCAGAACTATTAATTCAACAAGCCACTTCAAAATTGACTCAAGGAAGAACGTCAATTGTAATTGCACACAGACTTTCAACCATTCAAAACGCCGATCAAATTGTTCTGTTAGAAAAAGGAGAAATAAAGGAAGTTGGAAGTCATCACGAATTAATAAAAAAAGGCGGTCAATATAAAAAACTGCACGAAAAACAATTCTTTAAATTAGACGGAAATGAAACGATTTAAAATTGGAGGCGTTCCAGAACATTTTAATTTGCCGTGGCGATTAGCAATTGAAGAGGGAAAGTTTAGAGAGATAGGTGTTGAATTACATTGGTCAGATATGACTGGTGGAACGGGTCAGATGATAAAAGGATTACAAACAGGCTCGCTCGATATAGCCGTTTTGCTAACTGAAGGCGTTACCAAATCTATTTTGCAGGGATTAGATGCGAAAATCCTAACCGTTTATGTTACCACGCCGTTGCATTGGGGAATACACGTGCCATATCACTCGGATATTACTCGCGTTGATCAACTTGAAGGCCAAACATTTGCGATTTCAAGAGAAGGATCTGGTTCACATTTAATGACATATGTGAAAGCTTTTCAAGAAGGATGGAATACAAAAGATTTAAAATTCAATGTAGTCGGAGACGTCTATGGAGGACTTTGGGCACTGCAAAACGAACAGGCTCAGGGGTTTCTATGGGAAAAATACACTACTTTTCCTTTTACAGAGCAAAAGAAATGTCGCTACATCGATGAAGTCGTCACTCCATGGCCTTGTTTTGTAATTGCCGTTCGAAATGAAGTTTACAACTCAGATAAAGAACTTCTGAAAATGATTTCAGAAATTGCCAATAAGAAGGCATTTGAACTAAAAAACAATGTGCAGGCAGCAGAAATAATTTCTTGGCGTTATAACCTGCGTTTGAGCCAAGTTCAAAATTGGCTCATTGAAACCAATTGGAACTATCAAAACCAATTGGAAAAAGAATCTTTTCAACTTGTAATTGATTACTTGCTCAAGCTGAACTTAATTGAAAGATCCGACTCTGAAGACTGGAAGATAAAACTATTTTAACATTCTTTATATCTATTTGTTTTTCAGTTAAATAGCTTTATTCGATGGATATTTAGTTTTAATAATTCAAAGCCTACTTTTGCTAATTTATCGAAGAAAAAAACTTTGTGGTGGTTTACATTTGATTTATAAAACCTTTAGCCATGAAAACGTTCTTATTAATTGCGGATCAATCAATTGCAATTGCATTGATTCCGGTGGTGGTATTAATCAGTGCTTACATTGTATTAATCTTTATTTCAAAAAAAGAGCAGGAATAAACCTTTTTAATACAGAATTGTTCTAAACAAGTGAAGCAATTCTTAATCTTATTTTTTTATTTATTTTTTATTCAATTTTCCAGTCAGGCGCAAAAGGCGAAAGCTGCCTACTTTGGAAGCGGATGCTTTTGGTGTGTTGAAGCCATTTTTGAAACGGTTAGGGGCGTGAAAGAAGCTGAATCTGGTTATTGTGGGGGAACTACAAAAAACCCTACTTACGAGCAAATTTGCACGGGAAAAACTGGTCATGCGGAAACAGTTAAAGTTACATACGATCCGAATGTTATTTCGTATTCTGACTTGCTTCGTGTGTTCTTCAATTCACATGATCCAACTACGTTAAATCAGCAGGGTCCAGATAGAGGAACACAGTATCGATCTGTTATTTTTTATTCCAACGAAACGGAAAAAAAACTTTCCCAAGATTACATTAAGAATTTACTCGACAAAAAGTCATTTAAGGAAATTACAACAACTTTAGAATCTTTCAACACTTTTTACAAAGCTGAATCGTATCACCAAGACTTCGAAAAAAGAAATCCAGATTACCCTTACGTAAAACAAGTAAGTGTTCCTCGCTTGAAAGCATTTAAAAATAAAACGAAAGATTTACTAGAGAAAACCCATGAATAAAATAACGATCATTTTAGCCTCGGTTGTAGGTATATTCTTAATAGCTCAACTACTTATGTCATACAAAAACGGCGATATTGAAACGCCTAAATACAAGGTTGTCAAAACCTATGATTCATTTGAAATTCGTCAATATGACTCAATGATTTTAGCTCAAACAGTTATTCAAGAAACTTCTATCAAAAAGTCAGGAAACACAGGATTTCGCAGAGTGGCAGGGTACATTTTTGGCGGAAACAGAAATAAACAACAAATTGCGATGACCGCTCCTGTAATTATGGAATTTGGTGACAACACAAAAATGTCGTTTGTGATGCCAAGCCAATATAAAATGGAAGATTTACCTCAGCCAACTTCCTCAGAAGTTAAACTAGTGAAAGCGACCCCAAAGAAATTCGCTGTGCTGAGATTCTCTGGATTCGCCTCCGATAAAAAAATTAATCGCAAAAAGGAGCTTTTAAGAGAAGCTCTGGAAAAGGAACATATCATTATAAAAGGAGAATTCTCGTATCTCGGCTATAACGCGCCCTGGGAAATATTTGGAAGGAGAAATGAGGTTGCTGTTGAGGTAGAGTAGACTTATAGTTCTTTTTCTTTCCCATAAATTAACATTCTTTCTTTAGCTTCCATAAGCAATTGATGAAGTTTTTGCTCCATTTCTTTTTTAGGTGGCATGACTGTCCAATATTCGGCAACCATAATCCCATCTTTATGCATTTCCAAAAGTTCAATTTGTTCTTTATTGCTTTCGGCACAAAGTATTAAACCAATTGGTTCTTTTTCGTCTTCCGCTTTTTCATATCGATTAAGCCATTTTAAATACAACTCCATTTGTCCCTTAAATTGCGCTTGGAATTTCCCTAGTTTAAGTTCCACAGCCACCAACCTTTTCAAATTTCGATTATAAAAAAGTAGGTCTAGATTGAAGTCTTCACCATCGATAATAATTCTCTTTTGACGCTCCATAAAAGCAAAACCTTTTCCCAATTCCAAAATAAAATTCTCAAGGTCTCTTAAGATTGCTGATTCTAAGTCGCTTTCAATGAATGAACTTTTAAGATTCAAGAAATCAAGCACGTAGGGATCTTTAAAGGTGTTGAGCAGGTCATTACTTTCGCTTTTCATTTGAAGATTCGCAATTTCAGTCCGTTCAAATGCTTTCAAATTAATTTGTTTTCTTAATTCACGTTTACTCCAATTTTCCTCGATGGCGAGGTTTGCATAGAATATTCGTCCGTCAAATGTTTTAACTGAAAGTAATTCAATAATATGAGACCACGTCAATTGTGGCGCCACTGGCGCCACAATTTTAAAATCATTCATACTCGTTGCAAACTGCATCATTCTACGTAAGTTTCGTGCTTCAAAATTCCGTCCGTATTTCGCAGTTAACTTTTCTGCAATTGTCGGAACGACTTGTTTACCGTATTCAGCTCGATTATTTAGTAGAATTTCATCGTTAATTCGTTTTCCAATTTGCCAAAAAAGCAAATTTAATTCTCCATTTACTGCTCGTTTAACTCGTTTTTTACTCGATTCAATTAAGAATTCCAGTTCGTTTAATAAATCAAATTCGGGATTAACTAGTTTCATATATTTCCTTTACCTAAATATACAAAATGGTTATTTAATAATCGAGATAATGATTTAATTTTAATCAAAAAACCTCCCGACAAGCGATGTTGAGGGGAGGTCAATTAAACTATTTATTTCTACTACTGCTTGATAAATTTCAAGGTCTGATTCGTCTCAGGTAAATTGATATAATACGAACCTGTTGAAAGTGATGAAACTTGAATCGTGGTTTTGCTTCCTTGCAAAGTACCTGTTGAAAGAACGCGACCGCTGACATCATGAATAATAAATGATTTACCCGTTAAATCTTCATTTGTTTCTATTGTAAATGCATCTAGTGTAGGATTTGGGTAGAGCACAATTCCATTTTCAATTAATTCGATTACATTAGAGCCAGCACATGAAATAACTACTAAATTCTGCGTAGCAGTTGAACTACAGCCATTTGAATTTGTGTAAGAATAAGTTATTGGGTATGATCCAATGCCAACTGAGGTATTGAATGAATTATTACTCACTGAAGTTCCAGCGAATGTTCCACCAGCTGGGCTTCCACCAGATAAGTTAACTAAACCTGTCGTATCACATACCGAATTGAAAGCAGCAAGTGTAACTGTTGGGAGTGGGTTTACTGTTACAGTCATTGTTTGTGTATTAGCACATTGACCTGTATTCGGTGTGAAAGTATACGTGGTTGTTGCTGTATTATTTATTGCTGGCGACCAAGTACCGGAGATATTCTCATTTGAAACTGAAGGTAAAGAAATGGTTCCACCACTACAAATTGCTGGAAGCTGAGTAAATGTTGGTGTAGATGGAGATTCTACAACAACTGTCATTGTTGTAGAATTTGCGCATTCGTTGGCATTTGGAATGAATGAGTATGTTGTTGTAACCGAGTTATCTATTGCAGGTGACCAAATGCCTGTAATTTCATTGTTTGAAATGGTTGAAAGATTCAAAGTTGACCCTTGACAGATAGGACCAAGTTGATCAAAAGTGGGATCAACTGGTTGATTAATAGTAACCGTAACCTGGAGTCTAGAAAGACTAGCACAAGTAACTGTTTGTGAAGCATAATATGACGCGCCCGAAGTTAATTGTGTTTGTGCCCCTAATGGAGTGCCTCCAGTTGAAGAAGAATACCATTGAATTCCTGAGCCAGTTGCTACTAAATCAGATATTGTAGCATTTATACAGAACGACTGAGATGCTTGACCAGTAGGTGCTGATGGGGGTGTACAATCACCCATAATTCTTGCAAATCTGTTTGCACCTGTTCCATTATAAGATGTGAATAGACCTCCTATTAATATTTTACCATCGTTTTGTAAAGTCGATGTATATATGGTATTTCCTGCACCTGTCCCTGCAGTAAAAGAAGCATCAATTATTCCATTTGAGTTAACTCTTCCGATATGATTTATTGCTGAACCTGCGAAATTAGTAAACCAGCCTGAAACAATAATTTTTCCATCACTTTGAATATTAAATGACGCAACAGAACCGCTAATAGTGTAGCTATTGAAACCACTATCAAAGGAGCTGTTAGAATTTAATCGCCCATATTTATTTAAAGGAACGCCATTGAATGAAGTAAAGTCTCCACCCACTAAGATTTTTCCATCACTTTGAATTTTCGTGCAATAAACACCATTAGAAATTCCAGAACCTGCAAATCCAGGACCCGTATTAAAAGATGGATCAATAGTACCATTTGCATTCAATCTTGCAAGCCGATTTCTTGTATTGCCATTAAATGAAGAGAATAATCCACCAACTATTATTTTCCCATCCCCTTGAACAGCTAAACATTTTACAGAACCATTTGCACCTAATGTAGAACCAGACATTGAGTTGAAAGATTGATCAACAATTCCCCATTCATCGATACGTACTACACCTCGCCAATCATAACCCCCATAAATAGTAAAATCTCCGCCAACTAGTATTTTTCCATCACTTTGCGAAATAATTGAATTTATTACACCGTTTGGGTTACCATGAACCCATGCATTAATTGTAGACCATAAAATTCCAGTTGTAGTGAGTTTTGCAATACGGACTATTCCCATACCATTTATAGAGGTAAAACTACCCCCAATTATAATATTTCCATCACTTAAAACGCAAATTGCGTTAACATTGCCATTAGCTCCAGTTCCAACGTCAAAGGTTGTATCTATTGAGCCGTCTATATTGAGCCGAGCAATTCTATTTGCTGGTATTCCGTTGTAAGAAGTGAAACTTCCCCCAATTATTATTTTACCATCATTCTGAACGGCTATTGCCATGACAGATCCGTTGGCGCTGGTGCCAATATTAAATGAAGGATCAAGCACGCCCGGGTTTTGGGCATAAATGAGACCATTTAAAAAAATTAAGAGATAAGATAAGAAATAATTTAAAGTGGATTTCATAATTAATTTATTTTAAAGCAATATTTTCAGCGACACAAAAGCGAGTATTTTCATCTTGATCAATTATCAACGAAATGACGCATTTATCATTTTGACATTTATGACAAACGATGCCCTTTCCTCTTTTTGTTTTATTATTCAACAAAACGATTTTATCTAAATAATACCATTTATATTTTTCATTTTCTCCGCAAGCATCAGCAATAGTATCATATAATTTGATTTTTAGTTCCCCGCCATTTACAATCAAAGTACTGCTACAACAATCTGGTTTAAGATTATTTTCCAATTCTTGAATAAGGTGAAATAAAGAAATCATTAAGTGTAAATCAAAATGTTTTGCAAATTTGATGCTAAATATTTTTTTATTTCAATAAAATTTCAACTAAATAAGTATATTTGTAACTATTTTAGTTGTTTTTTAAATATATTTACCATGAACTCAATCGGCAATAAAATCCGCCTACTTCGCGAAGAAAAAGGGCTTTCGCAAGAAAACTTGGCTTCTGCATTGGATATTACGCAATCTAATTATGCACGCCTGGAGAAAGACGATAACCGCATTAGTGTGCCGCGGCTAATTGTAATTGCTAACGCATTGGAAACAACTGTCACAGAATTAGTTGGAGAAAAAGCAAATACGGTTGTAAACCAAAATCATAATCAGGAAGCAGTAACCTATTTACATGCGAATTTTCAGGCAGATAAGGATCACATTCAAACGCTGAAAGACGAGATTGAGTATTTGAAGAAGATGCTGGATCGGGTAATGGAGAAAAACTGAAAACGAAAAACTGAAAGTTGAAAGTAAATATCTTAGTACAAATTATTTCCTCTCCAAACATTTAATCGCCTCCCTAAACTCATTATCCTCCGGATTGATTACCCGATAAAACCCTTCTTCGGTCCAAATTTGACGCGCTATTTCAGCTTTTAATAATTTAGAAATGAGCTTTTTACTCTTTTTGAATTCACCATCTACATATGAAACTTTGAAGTTTTTGGAGCTAAAAGCGCAAAAGGATTTTAAAATGGCGTCATCTACGACAAATGATTTTGCGAATTGCTCAGCTGAATTCCATTTGTTTCGTTTATCTTTAACATAATCAAAAGCAAACGCATTGAAGGCACCACTAAATTGTAATTCCGTCAAATAAAAGCTTCCCCCGGTTGAATCGAGCGGTACAAAAACATCTGGGTAAATGCCGCCCCCGCCATAAACGATTCGTCCTTTTCGTGTTTTAAACTTCAATGAGTCGGGTAATTTTTGTTTATCCGCTTGGTATAGTTCGCCGTTTAAGAATCGCTCTTCATCTTTTATATAATCTTCATAGTCTCCTGAATAAGGCCGTTGAATGCATCTTCCGGATGGCGTGTAGTATCGAGCAATGGTAATTCTTAAGTTACTTCCATCTCTCAGCGCGCGGTCTTCTTGCACCAATCCTTTTCCAAAGGAGCGTCGACCAACAATTACCGCTCTGTCATTATCTTGCAAGGCACCTGCTAAAATTTCGCTTGCTGAGGCTGAGTTTGAGTTAATGAGAACCACAACTTCTGTTTTTTCGAGTAAATCACCATCTTTGGATTTGTAAATTTGTTCACCCGTTCTTCTACCTTTGGTTTTCAAAATCGTCATTCCTCCAGGTAAAAATTCGTCAGCGATATCTGTTGCACTCGTTAATACCCCTCCAGGATTGTTTCTTAAATCCAAAACCAATTTAGTCATTCCTAAACTTTTCTGCCTCTTGGCTTCTTGGTGAAATTCTTCTGCCGTTGGAACTGAAAATTGATCAATTAGAATATAGCCTGTATTTCTATCAATCATGTAAGCGCATGAAACGGAGCGTATTGGAATTAAATCTCTTGTGATTGTAATTGTCTTCTTTGAATTTCCACGTAGGACTTTAATTTGGACTTCTGTTCCAGGCTCTCCTTTGAGTTTTGACATAACGTCTTCCGTTTCTATCTTCTTTTTCCCAAGACTTTTTCCGTTGATTTCAATAATCTTGTCGCCAGCCTTTACTCCAGCAAAATCAGAAGGAGAGCCTTCGATAACATGTGAAACGCAAATGGTATCTCGAAGAATTAGAAACCGAACACCAATTCCGCCAAATTTCCCATCGATTCCTTCATTGACAGCTTTCATTTCCTTCGCCGACATGTAATTACTATGTGGATCCAATTTATGAAGCATTTCGGAAATGGTTTCTTCGTAAATGGCGTCTTTATTAATTTTATCGACATAACGATCGTCCAGTAAATTCAAGATGTCATTCAGTTTTTGAACGTCCGTTGAATTACTTTGCGTCGATAAAGTGGGAATTGCAAGTTTATTTCCAACTAGAAGCCCTACGCAAATAGCAAGCGCAATTATTAATGGTAATTTATAGTTCGATTTCGGTTCTTCAGACATCATCAATGTTTTCTATTTTCAATACTTCTAGTCCTGCACTCGTTAAAAAATCAATACCCGAAGTGTCTTTGTATGCTTCCTGGTAAACTAATCTTGTTATTCCTGACTGCAAAACCAATTTACTACAATCCTTACAGGGGGAATGGGTTAGATAAAGTGTGGCGCCTTTGCAATTATTAGTTGACCTTGCAACTTTTAAAATGGCGTTTGCTTCAGCATGAAGCACGTACCAATGCGTTTCTCCTTGTTCGTTTTCACAACAATTATCAAATCCTGCTGGGGTTCCGTTGTATCCATCCGAAATAATAATGGAATCTTTTACAATAATTGCGCCCACTTGTTTGCGTTTACAATGCGATAATACGGACCAGCTTTTTGCTAAACGTAAATAAGCTTTATCGTAACGAAATTGTTTTTCTTGAGCTGCAAGTTCCATTTACCACAAAGGTAAAAAATTGAGCGAAAGGAAGGCGAAATAGTTTACTTGTAATAAGGGGAAATCATTAAATAAACAACAACACCCGTAACAGCTACATACAACCAAATTGGAAATGCGAAACGCGTCCATTTTTTGTGTTTGTCAAATTTTCCTTCCCAAGCGAAAAGGTACGTGAATAATACCAATGGAATCACAGCAATGCTCAATAAAATGTGGGAAATCAAAATGAAATAATAAAGCCCTTTCAAATTACCACCATAAGGCGTTGAATCAGACGTCATGTGGTAAGCAACATAGCAAAGTAAAAAGAGCAAGGACAAAACCAAACAAACTTGTATTAATTTCTGATGAAGAGCCATATTCTTACTCTTAATCGCAATT
>Ga0194116_10005678_pt1 | contig 13633 bp, 17 predicted proteins | sample TA2MahsurfametaG_4_FD_148617 | JGI IMG/M metagenome (GOLD analysis project Ga0194116, IMG submission 148617) | Freshwater microbial communities from Lake Tanganyika, Tanzania - TA2015008 Mahale S9 surface | ecosystem: Environmental > Aquatic > Freshwater > Lake | place: Tanzania: Lake... | reverse complement strand
CCAATCCCCAATCCCCAATCCCCAAAAAAATGTAAAAATTTCTTTTTTATTACTCAAATTTTAAATATTGTGTAATTCAAACTTAAAATAATTACATCCATTTTAATTATTTATACAAAATTTTTATCTTTTGTCATATTTAATTAAAAATTAAAAAATTTTATAAAAATAATTGTTTTTAATGCAGTCTAAAGAATATCTTAAAAATAAAGCCAGAAAATTCGCCAAACAAACTTGGGCAGGACCTGGAAAATTTGGAGTATTCATCTTATTATGCATCATAGTAGTAGCCACATTTGAAACTCTTGGATTAAGTAACAGAGAAAAAAATCTTGAATTCAGAAATGTTCATAAAATAGTAATTCCAGTAGAAAATACAGCTGAAAAAAATCTTGTTGAATTCAATGATATTTCTGAAGTTAATACTTATTCTTTTAATGAAAAATTGAAAATTTCCACTCAGATTGATATAAATAAAAAACTCGTCGAAAGGGAAAAAATTTTGTTGAACGGAGCAATGGAACAGAAAATTTTTGAAAGCAATTACTTAATGACAGACTTCGAAAAATTGTCAACTGATGAGAAAATAATTTTATTCTATTCTGAATTTTGCCAAGAATCAAATCCTATAGAACAAAGTTTCTTTGACATTTAATTATTTCAAAATGGAAAATACCCTAAAAATAGTATATCTTTTATATAAATAGTTTAATTTCTTCTTAAATTTACTCCAAAAGATTAATAATATAAGAATAGATATAATATAAAAAAACAACCTAAAAATAAAGTGTGATTTTATTAAAACTTAAACTTTAAATTTTAAACATTTTTAAATTTATTTTAATTTTTTTCTTAAAAAATTCTACATTGATTAAAATTATTGATTGGAAAGAGATTGATTTACTTTATTTTAGACTTTTTCTTAATTTAAATAATATTCTTCTTATTCCTTAATTATTCAAAATAACACTTCCTAAATAAAATTTATTTAATAATTTTTAAATAGCTAAAGATGAAATTGGTAATAAATGATTTAATTAAAATTATAATTCTAGCATTTTCTTGGTTTTTGGTTAAAAATTATTGTCTTAAAAATGATTATAATAATTTATCGGAAGCATTGAATTATGTTCCGATACATATAATAATTACTTTAGGCTATTATGCTGGTATTTCTGTTTGTATAAATGTTATGAATATAAAAAATTGTGAGAAAGAGTACTCGGAGTTAATATGTGACATAGATGAAGCTAGAAGATTTTATGATTTAAAAAAACTAAATTATAACTAAAAAATAGAATTAAATTCAATTATTATTCTGATATGAGAAAAAATCCAATGATCCTTTACAAATCATCATAAAAAAGATTATTTATTGAGTATAATTAAAGAGAATTAATTTAGAAAGTCTTGAATTAATAAGCTATAAATATATTTTTTATAAGATCAAAAATATTTCACTAATTATAATGTATCGTAGGATACGGATTCAATTTTAAATGTCATATAATTAAATAGCAAAAACACTGTTTTTTTCATTATATTAGAGGATAATCTTTTATTGAATTATTTGATAAATTTATTAAAATATTCATTCATGAATTTTATTTAGTTGCTTTTTTTAAAATTATTGAAGAGACATTTATATCAAAAAAATACAACTTACAAGAAATATACATTTTGATATAAAACTATTTTTTAGAATTCATATTATAACATAAAATTAAAAAGTCACAAAAAGATTTTTCTAAATGCACTTCTCAGATATTCAAGATTAAGAAGAAAATATTTCGCATCATTTGAATTTTTGACCATATTCATCATTATCTTCATCATCATCTTCTGAGATTTTATCCTTAGTGAAATGATTAATTTTTTGAACTTTTTTAAGATTTTCATCTTTTGAGTCCAACTTAAATGCTTGGATAAAAAGATATCCAAGTATAAAACTAGCAAATATCATATAGTTCAAATAAGATCAAAAATTGAAATACATTCATAATTAACTTCATTATTATTCATTTTTTATTATTTTTATTGTATATTTATTTCTTAAACCCTTAAAAGAAGAAAATTGGACTTGTTTCGAATCGGAATTGAATGGTTAAAATTTTTATATTTATCAAAGCAAAAATAATTTTTTCTTTTGAAAATAGCATTATTCTGATAAAAAGTATTAACAAATCTTCATAAAAATGTTAAACATAAGTTTAATTTCTTACATAATAAATTTGTAAATCTTTTTTCAATTTTTTGAGATTATTCTTTTGAAAAAAAATATAATTATACATAAATGAATTGAATTACTAAAAGTTACTTTATATATTTAAATTAAAAAAAATAATTAAATAAAATTATATTTGAATATTAATAATTATTATAATAAAAAAAATATTTTAAAAAAAAAATTTTATATTAATACTTGAAATAAAAAATCTATTGTCACAGAATAAAATTACCTAACTAACAAGAATATTAATTAAATTTATTATGTTATACTCTTTCCTTTCTAAATATTCAAAGCAATATTAAAATATAATTATAAATGTTTATTTTTGATTTTATTTTAAAAATTCAATGTTTATTTATATCTAATTTTTCTACATGGATGAAGACTATAAAATATTTGAAAAATTGAATATTATAAAATGTAAAATTGAAAAAGATTTGAACATAATCAAAAATTTGGAATATGATTCGAAAATAAAATCAATTAATCAGTACAATAAACAATTATTTGATAAAATTAACGAGCAAGAAAAAGTAAATATTGAAGGAAAAAATAAAAATGAAGAAAATTTCAAAAATTTAGATATGAATTTGAAAGGCTTGGAAAATGAAATTGCAAAAAAGAATGGAGTCATTTCTGATTTATACGATAAAATTAAAATTAAAGACGAGCTCATACAAAAAAAAGATAGTTATATTAAGAACATTCAGGGTAATTAGTTAAATTTTAAAAAATAAATTTCTCTTCAAGTTTAAATAAGTTTTAAATTTGTAGAAAAATTGGCAATATTTGAAAATTCAATTGCAAAAATTCATAAACAAGAGCAATTAAATACTAAAAATAAGAATTATTTAAAAAAACTTTATGATGATAATTATCAGAAAGATAATGTTTGAATAGCAACTTTAGAAAAATCAAATCAAATTAATTTTTAAATCGATAATCTTTGATTTACTCTTCAATTAATGATTAAATATATATTTTTTATAGAATAAATTTAATGTAATTAAAATTTTATTTAGCAAGAAACAATTATTTTAAAGATTTTAATTTTATAAATATAATAAAATAATTATTAATTTTATTTCTTTTTTTCAATTTTTAAAACTAAAATATCAAATTATGAATAATTCTTAATATTTAATCAGTCTTAGTCTCTCCTTTTAATTGTTTGACAGCATTTTCTTCATCAAATTCCCATAATTCTTTCATTTTTCCTCTTGCAAGAGCCATACCCATAGAAGTAAATAAACAACCAGGAACTAAATACAATAATGCAGGTTGAGCAGCTTTAAAAATTACCATTACAGCTAATGTAGCAAATATACCCAATGCATATCCGATAAATGTAATAATAAAATATTTATTATTTGAAAAACTGAAAGGAATTTCTTTAATAGTATGTGTTTTGAAATAATTGTACATGTCAAATCTAAGCATTAAAGCAACAAAGACTCCTGGAATAACAATGTCTCCTAATCCTATCATATTGAAGTCAGTAGGAGCAACTCCAGAAGAAGCAGCTTCCAAATTTTTAGGGAACATTAATTTAATTGGGCCATCTAAATTCTTTGCAACAGTTACCATAACTGGGGTTCCAAATACCCAGAAAATATCGTAGAAAAATAATAATCCAAGTAATATAAATCCGATTTTGAATTGTCCAAGCATTAAATTTTCGATTCCAAAGATTGAGAAAGCCATTCCTAAAATATTGTTTAAAGTCCATGTTTTGAATAAGTAATATGATACTCCAATAGGACTTGCAAGAACAAAGCATAAAATATCTAATTGATTAATTTTTGCAGGTTTCTCAAGAAGGAATTTTATAGCAGGTATTTCCAAGACTTCTTTTTTAACCATATTTTGGAACATACTCATATCCGCAAATTTTTCATAGATAATACAAGCAATTGTATAAAGGCCAATAAACGAGAAATAAATATGGAAAAGAATGTTTATATAATCTTTATTAAAAAATTTGAAAGCAAGGAAAAGTCCGAATAAAACAGCAGAGCCAATAACTGGAAACATAAAAGCATCTTTTTGAGTCATTGTTTCAATCTCTCTTTCTTTTTGTGTATCGTAAATTTTTGTACTATTTACACAGCCAACATAAACAAGTAAAATTGTGTGGAGGGCAACTTGTAATAATACATTGATATATACATATTTTCCTAGAATTGTTAATACAATTAGTAAAAGTAAAGCGATGTTTCGTAATGGTTCTCCTTTTAACAACATTTTTTTTAATATAATAACATAAAATAAATTAAATTTTTAAATAAAAAAATTGATAAATAATTATCTTTTTGTATAAACAATTGTTTAACTATTAGTAAAAGTCAAATTTTATATAATTAATAATAATTTTTCAAATTAAGTATGAATTAAAGTTTAATTATAAATCTAAATTTTTTAATATTGCCTAAAATTGTTAAATTCAAATATAAATAAAATAATTCATTTCATTTTGAATATAATAAAATTTTTCTTGCTAATATATATTTATTTAATTTGAGATTTCAAAAATCAAATACTTAAATTTATATTTTCTTTTTTAAAAAATAAAATTTTTGAGAAAATTATTTTTTTGAGAATTTTTCAAATTTGATTTATTATAAACTCCATTATTTATGTGATATCATTTACTTAAAAATGAATTATCTAATCTAAACAGTTTGTTTTTATATTTGAGTATTAATGAATAATGAATTTAACTATTTATAAGAGAATTTTATTTTTGATTTCTTAAAGTAAATCTTCTAGAATTTTTTATCAAATTAATTTGCTTATATGTAATAATTTCCTTTCTTCTTCATTCATTATTTCGTTATTGTTATTTTGGTTTAAAAGTGAGTGGCTTAATACAGATATGTTTTTATTCCTTTGTGTATCAGAATTTGAAACTATTACTGACTCTAATAAATTGTTGAAATTTTTATCTTCAAATAAGATATAAAATCCAAATACCAAGGAAATCAGTAATATAAAAACAAAGAAAATCATAGTCTAATTTTTTATTTTAATTAAAAATAATTTACAATTTCGTAAGATAATGTATTTGTGAATATGAAAGCAACAATCAATGGGATTATCACTAATCCTAAATTTTGCATACTAGCAGCGAAACCTAAAGCTATTCCCTAAAATAAAACATATTTTTATATACAATATAATCGTTAGGTACAACTAATGTCAAAGTAGGCCATATTACGGATGCAAAAATCGAATAAGTTATTCCTAATAAAATATTATATTAAAAAATACCTAAGGAAATCAAAGGAAAGAATGGGGAAATTGTAATAAACATCAAATAAGTAAAAATTCCAATTGCACCAGCTACAATTAGACATTTAACTCTCTTCCCTTTTTTATCAACAAACATTCCAACAAACGGGATTAAGAAAGAAGAAATAAGAAAAGGTAAAGCCATAGCCATTCCTACATAATGATGAGATTCAGTTGTAGGTTGATTATTATACCTAAATGCTTAAAAAAATAAAAATAAATTATTTTTAATTTTTACCATTTATTAATTAAAAAGCTTGTTGCGATGTAATTAAATGGCAATATTCCTGAATACATTAAAGTGCAGTATATCACAAGTAAGAAAAAGATCTATAGTTTTTACTATTTTTATTCTTCAATATAAAATTTAAAAAATCTAAAAAATTTCAGATATTAAATTTTTTACTTTAGGTAAATTTTTTATTGATTTTATATTTTTTTCTTCTTCATTTTGTACTGTTATTCCGGATTTTGAACTCACAATTTCTTTCATTTGGATTAATATATCTTGTCTCCAATCTAGATAAACTAGCAAAATAGTGCATAAAAATGAAAAAGAACAAATAGCAAATCCTAACCACATAGCTGAACATACATCTGAAGTCTTTAAGCTTTAAAATTTATTTTACAGTTGCAATTCTAGGGCTAATAACATCATTTAATACATTACCCAATCTAGCACTTGATAAACATAATCCGATTGCAAAAGCAATTTCATTTGGTGCAAACCATTGTAATATTACAGAGAACTGTGTAGTATTCAGACTTTCGCCTCCAAATCCGAAGATTGTTCTACCAATCAACATTATTGTAATTGATTTACACGAACAACCCATTGCAAAAATCAATTGTCCTATTAAAACACAAAATCCAAAAACTAAAAACATTATTCGGTATCCATATTTGAAAATTAATATTCCACCTATTAAAGGAAGTATAATATTTGGTAATGAATATACAGAATACATTAAATTAAAAACATATTCAAAATCAAAATTTGAAGAAGATCCGAATCTTTTCTTTAATAAGTTATGCATAGCTCCTGGATTATCAAAACAGTAGTAATCCCCTATCTATCAATATTTAAAAAATTCAAAAAAATTTTTTTGAAATAGAAAGACTGTAAATTCATAAATATAATTTTTTTTATATATTATTATTTTTATTTATTTTGGTTATTTCATCTTAATTGAAAAGGTAATCTAAAATATATTTATTTATATTTTACTAATGCCAATGATGAGAGAATCATTATTAACCATTTCATTGGAGAACTTGATTTACTATTAACATCATTTTCAATATCAGGTATTTTATTTTCCTTCATTAATCAAAATTATATTATTTTTTTAAATTTCTAAATACTTTATTTGATTTTTAAGGAAAATTTTATTAAAAATAACTTTCATACACATTTTTTAGTTTAAAGAAATGAATAAAATTATGAAAAAATTATAATTTAGAAATCTAAATAAATAATTACTAAATTAATATTAGATACAAAAAATAAGAAAATTTGGTTTAAACTTCAAAGATTTCAATAAAATATAAAATATATTTCTGAATTTTTATAATAATAATAAAAAATGACAAAACGCTTATGTATTAATTTAAAATAATTTATATTATTTTTACTTTTTTTAAATTTTAAGAGGCTCATAGAATAGATTTATGAAATTATTAAATATAATCAGAAAAATTTGGTAAGTTTCATTTTTAATTCAAATTCTGTCTTTGTATTACTAACTAATAGAATTAAATTTTATTCAGTCCATCGCTTTTTTCATTGTTTGATCTACTGTCTTTTGCATGATATTTATTCTTAATATCATCTTCAATCTTATTGAGGTCTTCTTTGGGGAAAAGTCTGAGACATTCCCAAGCAATATCAAGAGATTCTAAAATAGATCTATTAGCATATCTATCTTGAGTAATCAAGTTTTTTTCAAATTTCTCAAGGAAGTCAATATACATGTTTTCTTTGTGTGAAAGAGCTTCTTCTCCAACGACAGCTTTCATTTGTAAATTATCTCTTCCTATAGCATAGTTAGCATAAAGTTGATTTGAAACTGCTGGATGATCTTCTCTTGTCATACCTTTACCAATAGCAGATTTCATAAGTCTTGATAAAGAAGGCAAGACATTGATTGGAGGATATATTCCTTTATTATATAAATTTCTATCTATAAAAATTTGACCTTCAGTAATATATCCTGTTAAATCAGGAATTGGATGAGTAATATCATCACCAGGCATAGTTAAAATAGGAATTTGAGTTATAGAACCATTTTTTCCTTCAACTCTACCAGCTCTTTCATAGATTGTTGATAAATCAGTATACATATAACCTGGATAACCAAATCTTCCTGGAACTTCTTCTCTTGCAGTAGAAACCTCTCTTACTGCATTTGCGTAAGCAGTCATATCTGTCATTATAACCAATGTATGTAATTCTTTTTCATAAGCTAAATATTCAGCTGTTGTTAGACATAGACGAGGAGTAATGATTCTTTCTATAGCAGGATCATCAGCAAGATTTAAGAATAAAACAACTCTCTCCATAGAGCCATGAACTTCAAATTCTCTCTGGAAAAATCTTGCTGTTTCCAAGTTTACTCCCATAGCAGCAAAAACTATAACGAAATTATCTTTTGAATGATCATGGATATCTTTCCCTTTAACTAGAGATGCTTGACGACAAATTTGCGCTCCAATTTCGTTATGAGGAAGACCATTTGCTGAAAAAAGTGGGATCTTTTGTCCTCTAGCTATACTGTTCATTACATCAATTGAAGATATTCCTGTTTGAATCATTTCTTTAGGATAAGCCCTTTGACAAGGATTTATTGGTTGACCCTAAAAAATTGAAATTTTATTTTAGAAAATTTTTTGTATTAAATTTGAAATTTTATTCATCATATTTTTTTCTAATTTAAAAATATTTAAATGAATATGTTGATTTTTAATCCATAAATAAAAAAATAAATACTAAATATTTATCGATAATTTTATTTAATTAATTACTTGTATATCTAAGAAATCTTCTGCTAGAACTGCTGGTCCTTTATCTCTAGGATTTCCTGATCCATTAAATGTTCTTCCAAGCATTTCTTCAGAAATTGGCATTCTTAAAACATCTCCGGTAAATTCGCAATGAGTATTTAAAACATCAATATTTTGGGTTCCTTCAAAAATCTAAAATTATTTTTTATAATACTTGAACAACTGCCTTTTTTCCACAGATTTCTAAAACCTGTCCCTTTCTAATAGAACCATCTCCTAATCTTACATTTACAATTTCAGCATATTTTGGGAATTTGACATTATCTAAAATGACCAAAGGCCCTTCGACTTTGGTTACAGTTCTATATTCTATTCTAGGATCAATTGCATTTTTAACTCTTGACATTTTTTATATATCTAATTAAATAAAAATTTTGATTAATTATAATAAAATTGTTTTTCAAATATAGTAAAAATATGTATAAGTAAGTTTTATTAATCTTAAATCATTTTTTAATTAAAAGTAAATCCAAGAGTGTCTTTTAGCTTAAAAAATCGAGAAAGAGAAAATTATTTTGATTAAAATATGCGGAAAATTGATTTTTATATAAATTTATAAATATATATTTATTTAAATTATTTTTTTAGAATTTGAAATATTTATAATTTATTTATATAATTCATGTTATTTTCAATATAATTTCTAGAAGTATTTAAAATCATTCTTAATTATGGAAGAAAATACTAAATTTGTTAAATCAGAAATTACTTTGAACAATGGAATCCAAATGCCATTAATTGGAATAGGTACATTTAAAAGTCAAGATACTGAGCACAATATTTATGAATGCATTAAAGCAGGATTTCGACTTATTGATACCGCACTTGTTTATGAAAATGAAATAGAAGTAGGTAAAGGTATTAAAAAAGCAATAGAAGATGGAGTTGTTAAAAGAGAGGAATTATTTGTAGTCACTAAACTTTGGATGTCAAATAGAAATGATGTAGAAAAAGCATTAAGAAGCCAATTAGAAAATTTACAATTAGAATATGTTGATTTATATTTAATACACTGGCCAATGCCTAATTGTAAAGAAGCAGTTTTTGATTTTTCAACTCCTATGTATAAAGTTTGGGAAAATATGGAAAAATTAGTGGAATTGAAATTGACAAGATCAATCGGTATTTCTAATTTCAATGTTCAGATTATGCTTGATATGATGTGCTATGCTAAAATCAAACCTGTAGTTAATCAGATTGAATGTAATCCTTATTTTACAAATGTAGAAGTTAGAAAATGCTGCAAAGCACTAAATATTGCAGTTATGGCATATAATTCATTACATAAAGGCTCTTATCTGAAAGAAATAAAAGATGATATTTTTTCTGATGAGGTAATTGAAAAATTTAGCAAAAAATATTCAAGAACACCTGCTCAAATTATTCTCAATTGGGCATTGAGTAAGGAAATTATTGTTATTCCAAAATCCTCAAATATATATAGAGCAAAGGAAAATTTAGATTCCCTAAATTTTAAACTAATAGAAGAAGATTTAGAAGAAATTGATAATTTAAACAAAAATTTAAGATATTGCACAGGATTCCCCTTTATGAATGGATTAGATAATTTTGCATAGATAATCAATTAGAGATTAATATCTTCATTAATTAGCTTTAAAAGATATTCTTTAAATTTATAGAATATTTCGAATTTAAAAAAAAAAAAATCTCAAATAATAGAATGAAGATTTGTTTGCATAAGTTTAATAATATAATAATTTCAAAAATATCACTTATCTTAAGATATTCTTTAAATAAATGCAAAATTAAAGATAATATTTTGATTATAATTGTTTTTTAGATATTTATCAATGATTTCATTAATTTTGATTCATTCAAAAAATTCTCAAAAATGAAGATAAATATTATTAAAAAATTTTGATTAAAGAGTTCGAATAATAAAATTAAAAAAAAGATTAAATAAAGTAATTTAGATTTAAAACAAAATTTTTTATAATCAATTTTAAATGAGAATGAGAAATTATATTGGGATTTCTCTAAAAAAATTAAGTAGAAAATTTTATAATTAATATTGAAATTTATTAAGAAAATACAATTAAAATAATAAGATTTATATCAAGCATTTCCCAATATAATTTATATCGAATCTATCCATAAAAATAAGTTTTAAATTATTAAAGATATTTAATTAATAAAATTTAGGATATTCATAAACATTTCCCTCATTTTCAGATGTCTTTTTATTATTATTATTATTATTAAAAAAATTTGTGATATCTTCGGAATTAATATTATTAGGTGGAACATAATTATTTATTTTTCTATTTTCGTCACTTCTTATTTCATCTAAAATGTCTTCTCTCTTGATGCCTTCTGCTTTCTTTTGATTAATATGGGGTCCAAAGTCAGGTTCATCATATAAAGAATTTATGATTCTGGGCTCTATAGCATTAATATTTTCTTTTTTATTTGTATCTTCAAAAGGATAAACATTCCTATTTTCATTATAATCAATTGTAATATGAGATTCTTTTGGATCTTTATCTTTGATATTTAAAATATCTTTCGTTTTAGTGACTACTTTCTTTACAACATTCGAATTCTAAATTAATATTTATGTTAAATATTTGTCCAAAAAATGTTTACAATAATTTCCTGGCTCTTTTCTTGTACAAAAGTTTTGGTTGTATTTGCTATAACTTTTGCTTTTTCTGCAATTTTCATTTCTTTAAATTTTGTTCCGATATTATCTTTAGTTTTTTCAAAAAAATTTTCAATTTTTCCAAAAAATGACTTTTTTGGTTTTTCTTCCTCTTTACTATTTTCTTCAATAACTTCATTGATATTATTATATTTATTTGCAGAGGCAATTAGGTTTAAATTATTTTCTAAATAATTTAATTAAATAAAACAAAATTGTTTAACTTTAGTTTACCATAAAAAATGAATAAATTTTATGAGAAAATAAATATATCAAATTACCGAAATTTCTGTTAAAATTGATATCCATTCTCATCAATCCTATTGTAGCATAGGGCTTTTCTGGATATTCTCCTCCTTTTATTTCATATCTTAACTGTATTTGAAATTTTAAATTTATTTTATCTATAAAATTACCAATTTTCTATAAAATTCTACAGCATTTAAACAATATTTAATTGATATATCAATATTTTCATTAATATTGTATTCTTCAAATATTTTTTGCAATCTATCATTTCCTCCATTTACTAAAAAGAGTATTTGATTATTATCCCTTTAATTTTAACATTTTTTATACCAATTATCCATTGTTAAGGATCTTACAAAACTTATATTAACTCCAAAACCTCTATGAATTCCAGCACATTTTAAACATAAAAAAATTCCGTTATTTACACTAGCCCATTTAGGACTTACTCCTTTACAATCAAAACATAATTTATTTTCGCTAATTTTCATTAATTTTTCTATCGTTGGATGAGAATATTTTTCCATTTCGTTCTTTTTCTTTAATATTATAATTTAATGATTCTAAATTTGAATTATATTAATTTTTAGATAAATTTTGAAATATATTTAGGCATACATAAAAAAATTTTATTTATATTAACCTCATATCAAAATTATTACAATTTAAATAAACAAAACTTTCAATATTTCTATTCAATTATCTAAAAACATATTGATTGTTTTAGGATTAAAAAATAGAAGAAAAAATCAGAGGTAAAATATTATAAATTTGATTAATTAAAATTAAATAAAAAATAATAAATTAATAACACCTTGAAGAAAAATGAAAAATCATTTTAAACTTGTCAATAATATTTCAAGTAAAATTAAGTTTTATCAAAAAAAAATTTTTTCATATAGGAAATTTTATTTATAAAGATCTCAAAAATATAACAAATATTCTCCGGACTATTCAAATAAAAAAGGGATTTTGCATGAGCAATGGTCCATCTGAAAAAAATCAAAACCCAGAAATTCGTATTAAATATAAAGAGAATGAACAATTTTTTCCAATTAGAGAAATTCCGCAATTTTCACAAGGATATTTTACAATTTTTGAATATACTCAAGAATCTATAAGAGCAGACGAAAATGGAAAATTCCAAAGGCTTCCCCAAGTACCATATGAAATCAAAGAACACGCTCTTAAAGGAGTTTTATATACATTCTTTTTAACTTTCTTAGGAAGATTTGGTTCTGCTATGAAATTAGTACCTTTAAACGTTTTAAAAATTAAAATTTTCCCTCATTTCGTTGCATCAGTAGGAGCATATCATATTTTAAGACCTTTGTGGTATATGTATAATGCAGTTACTAAAATTGAGCTTTCAGAGGATGGAAGAAAAGTTAGATTAGAGTTTAAAAATGGACTTAAAAGACCTATAGAAGTAGAAATTTCAAGATTATATAAGAAAAAGGCTGAAAACTTTTTAAACGAATGCTATACAGAGCCATTTCTGTTCCCTGTAGAAATTGATTATACAGATATAAAAGGTGAATTTTCTGTTTTTGCCAAAAGAACTGTATATTTGTATGGTGATACACATAGATGTATTAAACACGGAGAAATTCTAAGAGCGATATTGAATGGTCAATCTATTAAATTAGCTTGATATTTATATTAAAATTAAATATGTTAATATTTGGAATAGAATTTAAATGAGATTAATATTTTGCAGAATCCGTTTCTAAAATGTTTAAGGATATGAAATTCATTAATTTAAAATTTTAATAACATAAAGGACAAAATGATTTTTTGAAAGATAATTGATTTTACTGATTTTTCTATTTTTTGTTTTCTGTGTTGAAATTCTGAAATATTTTAAAAAAACGATAAAATTTTTTATATAAATTGATATTTACATTCAATTTTTGTTAATAATCAAAAATTAAATATTATGAAATAAACCTTAATTTATTTTTAAATTAACAATTATTTGATTTTTCTATTTTTAAAATTCAAGTTTAAATTCCAAATTGTCTTTATTCTTTCATTAAATAATAAATGAAATACACTTTAAATATAATATTTTATTTAAAACCTGATAGTTAGGACTAGCAGGTATGTGATCATTGTGTATCACAAGGACGGGCCTT
>Ga0194116_10005675_pt1 | contig 13637 bp, 12 predicted proteins | sample TA2MahsurfametaG_4_FD_148617 | JGI IMG/M metagenome (GOLD analysis project Ga0194116, IMG submission 148617) | Freshwater microbial communities from Lake Tanganyika, Tanzania - TA2015008 Mahale S9 surface | ecosystem: Environmental > Aquatic > Freshwater > Lake | place: Tanzania: Lake... | reverse complement strand
AAAAAAATGGGGATGGGGGATGGGGGATTGGGGATTGGGGATTGGGGATTGGGGATTGGGCCCAATCCCCAATCCCCAATCCCCAATCCCCAATCCCCAATCCCCAGGCCAGGAGAATTTATGCCTTTATAATCAAAAAGGATTTAAAAATTCGAAAAAATTTAAATCAAAATAATATAATCATGCTGATTTAATCTAATTTGCAAAATGAGATATAATTCTTCTATATCATAATTAATTTATTAATCAAGATTTTTGATTCAGAATTAAAATTATAATTTTTATATAGTTCTATAAAATTTAATTTTTTCAATTTTAAATTTTATTTTATTATTTGTACATGAATTGACCAATTATTCTTTCAAAAAAAATTTTCGCAGGAGACAAGCACTTTTTTAATACCTAAAATTTCAGGGAATAAATTGATTAAAATTAAGATAATAATTTAATTTTACTTTCTTCATTAAAAAACTTAACATATTCAATTAACATATGAATGAATTACTAGTCAAATTCATCATAAAAATCCTTCTAATTTATGAAATGATTTTACATTAAAAATCAATGAAAAAATCTTAAATTTAAGTTATTATATGTTATATTCATTACCTTTTCTTTGAATATTTGAAATTATTCTTGTTTGTTTATTTTCCTTTAATAAAAATTAACATAAAAGAAAAAATAATCCATTAAAAGATAATTAAACCAGAATATATATTTCGTTTTTTATTTTTATTATAATTTTTATATTTATAAATCGAAAATTAAGATTCCCTCAATTCACGAATTTACATAAATTTAAAATAAAAGACAAATCATATAGGATGAATTATTTAACCTTAACTCAAAAATTACCAAATAAATATAAAGAATAAATTCAAATCTCAAAATGGTAAAAACTTCTATTTTAACTATTATTTTTATAAGGGTTGCTGCATTCAAACAAATGAAGAATTAAATCAAAGAGAAAAATCAAACATCAATTTTGATCAAAATGGAAAAATTAGTAATAAGTAAACGTCAATTATTAAACTTTCAACTTAATTATTTTAATCTTTTAATCAATTATTCGAAAACTAAAATTTTAATAATTTCAATATCTTTCATTTAAATTCCAATTCTTAGGCTTATATCAAAATATGTTTTTTCCAGTGAAGAAAATTGTGATACGAAAGTGGACAACGTGAAAAATTACTTTAGAAATAATAGCTCTGCTTACAACACGAATATAAATTCAAACATAATTCCTATAAATTATAGCAATAGCAGTCTTATAATGAATGCAAATTTCATAAACAATTCTCAACAATCAGGGCAGAATGATTCTCAGAATAATACAGTCACTATCCAAAATAACAATAATACTCAAAGCCTATTTAAAGTATTTAAAAAAGGCAGTCAAAATGCTAGCGTATCAATAAACAAAAATTCTGAAAGAGAAAAAATAGAAAAAGAAAATAATGAAATTTCAGAAAAAATAAAAGCGAGTGAAAAATCAAAAGATGATGGTATATTTCATTTACTTTTTAATTATAAGTTGAAAATATATTTAAATCTTTTAATTATTAGAAAATTCGAAATAGAGCAAATTATTCATTTCCAAGATTTTTAATTAAAAACTTGTAATTTTTAACCAATTCAAAAATATAGATAAAATTATCTAATTTCCAAGAATTGAACTTTTAATCAATTATTCAAAAAATCAAGATGAAAAGTCAATTTGTACTATTACTCCTAATTCTATAAATAATAAAATAAAAAAAATTGGTGAGAAAATTTATTTTGGAAGAGAAGATAATAGAATCAATAAGACTAATGATTTCAATTTTAAGGATGACAGTATCGGAGCAAGGCAATTTAAAATCACTTTCAATTTAGGTGATTTTTATTATAAAATTTAAAATATTCCTTTTTATTAGAAATTGACAAATTTATTGATTAATTATTTAGAAAAAGGAAAATTCTATCTCGTTGATAATAAAAGAGGAACTGGATTGTTTATAAAAATTCGTAAAAAGATCTGTGTTGATCATGATATGATTGTTTCATTTTGTGCTAGCCACATGATTTTACAATTAGAAGGTGAAAATTTATAGAATTGATTTATATTAAAGATTAATAAATTTGAAAGTAAATTTTAATCAAAATTCTCTCATAATCAAGTTATAAAGTCTTTAATAAAATAGGCGATAAAAAATCAAAGTCAATAAAAATAAGATTCTTACAAGGCCCTCACCAGAATCAAGATTGGAATTTTCACCCTAATGATAGGAAATATATTAGGATTGGAAGATCTAAATCTGCTGAAATTAATTATAAAGATGATTCTGTAAGTAGGATTCAATGCACGTAAAAATTTTGTCTTTAATTTATTAATAATTAATTAGATTCTCTTACGAGAATGATAATTGGTATTTATTCGATGGAAACTTAGAAAATGCAAATAAAGGAAGTACAAATGGATTATGGTAAGTAATATTTACCTATATTTCAAATTATATTTAAAAAATTCTTAAATAATTTTATATTTTCTAGGCTTTTAGCAAGTAGTAAAGTCGAAGTGGTGGATGACATGATTTTAAAAACTGGGAATACGACTATCAATGTTCATTTGATAGAAAAAAATCTTAATTAATATCTTTTTTTGAACAAAGAAGTAATCAAATTAATTTATAAAAGTCAATTCCTTGATAAGTAATAAAGGAATTTTTATATAATTCATCTGTCAATATATATATTTAAATTAATTTTAATTCTCGGTTTTGTATATTTTTAAATATTATTATAAATTATAATTAAAAATAAAAAATTTTAAAATAGTTAGTTAGTTTTAAGTCTAATAAAAAATAAAAATTTATTAGATTAATATAGATAATAATTAAAAAAATAAATAAAATGTTATTACTATAAATTAATCCTATATATGATAAAGATTTTCTTTGTATTCTGGAATTTTTAAATTTATTTTTTAGTGAAATATTATTAATGATTTTTACAAAATTAAGAAATTTTAAAAATGTATCAATTATAAATGTCTAAAAATTATATTTTACCACAAGGTATTGTTAATCAATATAAAATTTTTAGAATTGCTGGATAAATGTATTGGTTGTCAAGTTTGGATTATAATGAAAAACAATAAAGAATTAGTAGGATTATTAAGAGGATTCGATGACTATATGCGTATAAATTTTATAAATAAAAATTTTTAATGATAATTCTATAACAAAATAAATTAATTCTGATATTCATTTATAGATTTGGTTCTGGATGATGTAACAGAATAGTAATTTTTTTATAACATTACAAATTAGTGAATACATTGATGACAAAAAAATTAAAAAAAAGCTCGATTCTTTATTATTAAATGGCAATTCTATAACAATGATAGTCCCTGGGGCGGAACCTGAGCCTGATTCAGCCTAATTATAATCAAAAATTTAAACATAACTTGGAGTGGATTCTTCAATTTTGATTTCTTACAATAATCTATATTCTTAACATAATATAAAAATTTTTTTAGAATAATAATCTTCAAGAAATTTGATAATTAATGAAATTTATAAAAAGTTTTTTTATTCTCTTGATAATATTATTTTATGTTCTAATAAATATATTTTATAAATTAACAATATATAATTTTATGAATAAATACATTTTTCGATTAATAAAAAAAATTAGTATAATTTTATATATATAGTTAATTAATCTATAAAAATTTTTTTAAAATATGTTAGTTTAATTTTTCGTTTTACATATCACTTAAATTTAGATTGATGCTAAAATTCTTGGATTTGAATTTATTTCTTCTACTTCTTGCTTATGATCAGGTAAAGGCCCTATAATATCCTTTAAACCATCATAATCTAGAGATTCTTTTTTCAATAATGAATCCCTCAAACTAAAATAGTTTTTAAATATCTACTATGGAAAAATTTTTAGAAATGTTATGCGCAATTATTCATAAATTTATTTACTTAATGATTTTATCCGAATGTTTAATTATTAATTCTTTCGATTTTATACTTGCTAACTGTAATATCTCTTTAATTTCTTCATCGATAATCTGATGAATAAAAAATAAAATTTTACATCAATCAAAATCTTTTATAAATAATATTTAAAATATTAAAAAAGCTTATTACACTTAAATTTTTCTCTCCAAGGTTTTTGTTCGTTATATTACCCAATTTACTCATTCCTAAATTTTTTAACATTTTTTCCGCTAATCTCGTTGCTGTTTGTAAATCATCTCCAGATAATGTTGAAGATTTTCCTAAATAATGCTGTTCGGCGACTCTTCCTGTTAAACATAATGTAATTCTGTCAAATATTTCTTCTTTTGTATACAAAACTTTATCTTCGTTCATTGGAGATTTCTTTTTGGTTTTTGGAAGAATCGAAACCTAAAAAGGTTTTAATTTTAATTCAAATTTATCCTTCAAAAAAAGAATTTTAATCAAAATTTAACATAAATGTATATCATAATTATTCATCATCCTTTTTAAAAAAAATTTTTTAATGCTTTTACTCTAATAATAGGTTTCACATTTTCTAAAAACCAACTACAAACAACTTTAGCTGATTCATAAATAGATATATGATTTAATTCAGATTTTGAATTTGGTTTCTTTTTCTCTAAACCATAATAAACCCTATCAAAGGCTTTCTCAAAGGAATCTTTATCAACTCCTTCTTTACTTTCTCTGGCAGTTATGATAGCTGCTTCATTTATCATATTTGCTAAGTCAGCTCCAGAAAAATTTGATGTTAGTTCTGCCAGTCTTTTCGCATATTTATCTAAATCATCTGGCTTATCAAGTTTGATATTTTTTAAATAAAGCTTTAAAATTTCTTCTCTTTCATCTTGATTTGGGTTTGAAAATTCAATTTTCCTATCAAATCGGCCACTACGTAACAAAGCAGAATCAAGCAAATCTGCTCTATTAGTTGCAGCGAAAACAATTACATTTTTATCAGTTGAAAATCCATCCATTTCTACAAGAAGTTGATTAAGAATTCCATCATCATCTCTTATCTGCGCCCGAAAGCTATCTCGCTTTTTTCCAATGGAATCTATTTCATCAATAAAAATAATGCTTGGAGCATTGTCTCTTGCTTTCTGAAATAATTTTCTCATATCTGCAGCACCTTCACCAACATACATTTTTTGAAATTCAGATCCAGAAGAAAAGTAGAAATTTACATCTGCTTCCCCTGCAATAGCTTTTGCCAATAAGGTTTTTCCAGTTCCAGGAGGTCCTGTGAATAAAGCCCCTCGAGGAATTCTTGCTCCCAATTCAGTATATTTTTCTCCATGTTTTAAAAATTCCACGAATTCTTTAACCTCTTGTTTTGTATTATGTAATCCTGCTACATCACTGAATTTTATTTTCGAAAGCTTTTCTTTAGCTACTTTTTCCGCTGCTTCATTAGGTGCAATACCTAATTTACTTTTGAGGTCTTCAAATGCTTTTGAAATTTGCTCGAAATTATTGCTATTTTCGCCCTTAGTTGTATCTGATTTATTCTTAAGATTAATGGTTTTCTTAAATAGATTATTCTGACGTATTATTTTTTCTGAGATTAACAAGAAAGCTAAAAGTCCAATGAAAAATAAATTTCTGTTTTTGAAATCATCTGTATATTCGTAAACAATATTTGGTAAATTTGAGTTGCTTTTTTGATTGTTATTATTATAATTTAAAATATGAGTATTATTGTAATGAACATTTTGTTTATTTGTATTTTCTTCAATAGTTTTTAAAAATAATTCTTTATCAAACTGCTCGTTGATTTTAAAGGTATTGTTATTGTTATCTACAGCATAAATATTAACTTTGTTTGTTTTATCATCATGAAAAACTAATCCGATTTTTTTAATTGAATTAGAACCTATTTTTTCCATAAATTCTTGGAGGCTTATTAAAATTTTATCATTTTCCTTTCTTAATTTTGAAAGATAATTTAAAAATACGTAAAAGCTGATACCTAGAAGAGTAATTTTAATATAATTAGTTGTATTATTTTTATTGTTGTTGTTATTTTGATCATTATTATTATTTTTGTTTCCTATAATTGATGATGAATAAAATTAAAGTAAAAATATTCATATTTAAGAGTTAATTTATTAAAATTAAATAAAGGAACAAACAGATTTATTTATTTGGTGGGTTTTTAAATTTAATTTTTCAATCAAAATACCATTAGAATTTTTATGCTCTTTAGAATTACCAGTTAATTTATAGTTTATTTCATCTTCATTTAAATTTTTGTTCTGTCCATTTAGATTATTTTTATCTTCAGAAAAGTTCATAACAGCTGAATCAGTTATGTTATTACTTAAATTTGAAACCTGAAGTTTGTAATAGTAATTAATAAAGAGATTACTTAGACTTAATTTAAATTTATCAGAAATTAATTTTAATTGAGTAAAATTTTTATAATATATTTCTTTAAAAATGTTTTTATTTTCTGAATCGTGTTCGATTCCAATTTTATTATTATTTTCTGATTTGTCAAGACAGGAATCCTTTGGTATTTTCATACCTTTTCTTAAGAAATTCATGGGATTTTTGGGTATATTTTTATTAAAAATTTTTATATTGAAAATTCCTTTCATTAAACTTTTTTAATTATTATTTTAATAAAATTAAGAAATAATTGTTCTATATAAAACTTAATTTCTTTTTTAGACTTATTAATTTATCATGTATTTTATTTGAGAAATGAATTTTTTTATATCATAAATTTTAATAATTACATTGAAAAATTTATTATTATAAAAGTCTAGGTAGATTTTTTTATTCAAAAATTATTTAGCAAAATTAATTATACCTAAATATTATTATTTTAAAATTTATTCAATAAAAAATTTTTGAAATGTTTAGTAAATCTAAAAACATGAGAAATAATTTCTTTATATTTTTAAGTAAATATTTGAGAATTCTATTATTAATTTTACATAAAAAAATAATTTATTTTGCTTGATTATAATAGACAATTTAATAAAAATTCTAAAAAATTTGTTCTTTGACAGATATAAAAAGAGGAAAATAGAATTTTTCGATTATAAATTTACAAGTAGATATTTTTCGTTTTCTTTAAATATTTACATCAAATACAAACTTTGATTATAAAAATTTTATTGAAATTCATTCATCTCCTGATCTTTGAATTCAGTTTCTCCGAACATTTTATCAGTTTCATTGTAAAATTCATCTCTAGGCTCTTGGTTATCATAAAATTGTAAAATAGTGTCAGCTTGATATAAAACAGTACTTAAAGATTCCTCGTCTTTTATATTGCAAGGATATAAATCAATAAGTGAATAATTCTCAATCTACAATATATATTTAAATATAAAAGTATCAAATGAAATCTCTGATATTGAATGGAGTTATTAATTTAAAATTATGTCTACCATTTCTATTAAAACTTTTGTCAAATTGCCCATTTTTTTCCCGCTCAACATTTCTGACTCATCAATTATATTTCTAGGGTCTAATTCATTAAGATTTTCCAAAACACTTTTATCATTTATTAAATCGGCTTTAGTCAAAACAGTAATATGAGGAAGTTCCAATTGAATCATAGTTGCAAGGCTAAGGGTACAACCAGAAACAAATTTACTTTGTTCAGTCAAAAAAGTAGAATCTAAACAAAAAACAGATAAAATATTCATTCCATTTCTTCTTAAAGATTTAATAATATTTTTCATTAAATTATAATGTGAATATAGTTCAAGCTGTCCAGGGCAATCAATAAGAAAATAATTATTATCACCAAATTCATTTATACGCTCTTCTAACCAATTCATGTTTTTTATAATAAAGCTGAATATAGAATAATAAAGCATATTATTAAAAATCGTTAATTTTAAAAATATATTGACGAATTTCAGTGAAATTTATTGTAAAAAATTTTTCAAAAAATATTTATAAAATAAAATTTACTCCATGCAAAAGACCAACGCTCCGTTTGGACCATATTTGTATTTCTCCATAACTTTATCAACAGTGATTAGTTCTCGAATGTCTATATCACATCTGTAAAAAAAATTCTCTGCAGCAGGATCAAGATTTATTATTTTAACATTTCTTTTTATTGTTGCTCCATGTTCTTGAATATTTTGGCAATATGTTGACTTATTAATAAAATTTAATAAATATTATATTCTCTTACTTTTCCAGAGCCTGCAGGACCTATAACTAATTGAGCATAATTTAAATGTTCGACCATAAGTCAATTAAAATATATTAAAAAAATTTATAAGATTTAATTTTATTAAAATAAAGAGTAGTCATAAAATAAGAAAATCAGAAAGATTTCTTAAATTAAAAAAATCTTCATTCCTAATTACGACAAAAACAAAAGTCTAAATTCCAAGAATTTTCATCATAAATAAATGAATTTTTCATTTAGAAATATGAAACATAGATTTGATATTTTGATTGGTTTGATTGTAAATATAATAATATAAAAAATTGACTAAAGAGTTCTACACGGTAAATTTTAATATACATATGATTGAATTTTTATAAGCATTAACTATTAAGTTTTTAAGCCCTAAAAAAAAAATTATGCTTATATCATAGGGTAAGGAATCTGTTAGAATTATAAATATTGTGTTTTTTCTCAAGAATAGGAAAACGAAAAATTAAAATAATTTAAATTTTATATTTAAATATTAGCATATAAAATGAGTGCTTATTGTAATCCTGAGCTAAGAGAAAAATTAGATAAAATTTTAAATGAAAATAAATTAGTTATTGTTAGTAGTTTGGGATGTCCTCCTTGCAGAAAAATAAAGAAATTATTTAAAGAAAATTCAATCAATTTTTTTGATACAGATATAACAAATCCTGATTATGAGGATTTATTTTATTGCATATATGAAAAAAGCAGATCTCGATATGTTCCCCAAATTTTTTTTAATTCCAATTATATAGGAGGATACACTGAAGGTTTGAGTCATTTTTCAGAAGGAAAATTTAACGATTTATAAAAACCGAATGTAAATAAATACAAATATTTTTATTAAACTTAAAATTATTAAAATTTTGTAATTTGATTTACGAATTAAAAGAATTAATTCTGAATAAGAATTAATATAATTTTTAAGGAGTAATAATTAAGGTTTAAGTAAAATTAAATGAATTGATAAAAGATTATGTAATAGAATGTATATTTAGCTTATAAATATTTACCATCAAATATAAATTTTTCTAGTTAAATTTATGTTACTAAATAAATTATTTCCTGCTTCAACGGATTTAATTAAAAAACCAAAGATTATTTTTAATATAATATTTTACAAAAGTATTCAATTTAAGCATAAAAAATGACAATTAAACTTATTTTTTAAATTATTAATTAATCTCAGTCGGAAAATTCTCAAGCTAATTGTATTTAACAATAGAATGTATAAATAAAATTGTTAAATATTTTAGTAAGAAACCTTTCTTTTTAATTTATGAATATGAATAATTATCAGTTCTAATTTAATTTTTTTTAATTAATTAGTTAAGAATTCTAATATTACTTTAATATATATAACATATTATAACACTAAAAAATTAAAAAGATCCATTAAATTAGAAAATTTATTTAATTTATAAATATTTTTTATTTTTTTTAGATGGAATATATATTCTTTTTATAATTGATTTTTATAATAATAAATATTCTTATATAAACTTCAACTAATCAATTATTTATAGATTTTTTTTATTAATATATATTTACATTACTTTTTTATATCATAATCTTTAACTTTCGATTCTTGATAATACTCATTTTCTAAATTGGATATTAAGCAACTCGGAATATGGATATTTTTGTAAATTGTCAAAAAGTTTTCTAAATTATTAGATTGGAAAAGTCCATATTTTATAACATCATTAATCAAGAAATGCAGTAATTCTTCATATTTCATTAAAAGTAAATTTTCTTCATAAAATTTTATCACACAGATACTTGCCTTTAAGATTGCTTTCCATCCTTTCTAAATTTTATAAAGTTAAAGATTCGAAAACAATATATCTAAGATAATTAAAAATTGAAGCATATATTATTTTTTACTAAAATAAAATTATCAAATAAGAACAATAATATTTTCGGATTTCTAGTATCAGCAATGTATTGGTAAGCATTAGAAAAGATTGTTATAAACCAAGGAGAAGAGAAAAAACTAGTTAAAATTCCAGAATTTTTAAAAGAAAAATATAATTCAGGCATAAAGATAAATATAAGTCTATCGAATATATAAAAGAATTGTCTTAGTTTATAAAGTTCATTTGAAAATATTTCTCCATATTCTGTATTTTGTAAAAATCCTAAAAAGTAAAAGAAAGCATCTTCTTCATTCTGTGTATATTCATATATAAATGCTGCAATATAATTCATTCCTTGACAATAATTAATTTCAGGCTTTTTAAAGGCTGCAGCTTTTAATACATTGAATATAGCCTAAAAAATTAATGAGAGTTGATAAAAAATTTAATAAAAAATAATTTTCATTAATTTCATTAAAGATAAATAATACATTTCTCTTTTTTTCAATATCACCTTCAAAAGGGGTTCTATTTATGTCAAGTTGGATTATATCAATATGAGTATTAATCAATTCTCCAGGTCCTACCAAATCTATTTCTTTTAAAATTTCATGATAATTATTTGATTTCTTTAATTCATCCTATTACGAAATTATAAACTTTTTTGAAAATTCTTTTAATACTTTTATTAAAAAAATAAAGAATAAAATCAACATATAAATTGATGATTAATTTAATTTTTACAATTTTCAAAACTTTCGTCCAGATTCCTAATCTTATTTTTTTTGAATTCTCGTTTTTATGATAAATATTATTACGCCTGCCATCCTGATAATTCAATAGAAGGTTACTAAATAAAATTTTGGAAACTTTTTTATTGAAATTTTTATTTATAATCATAAGCTTTGGATAATCGGCTAAATTCATGTATTTTAATGAAGATGCGAAAATGATCAATTTATCATCATTTAAATTCATATATTTTTTAAATTCTTTATTATTCCAAGTATTACGGAAATCTGCCAAAGGAATTTTAGATGATCTATTTTTAATTGTAAACATATTCGAATTTAAAAGACTAATAAAATGACAAACTTTCTCTTGCTCATAATTATATTTCATTGAAAATTCAACAATTAAATCATTAGCTTCAGAAATCTCAAAATTAAAATTACAGAAATGCATTATAAATTCTCTTAAAATAATAGCAGATTCTATTTTTTTTAAATTGTTTAAAATTTTCTCTTTATCAATATTCGAAAAATCAAATGCTTTATTATTTATTTTAGGATTAATATTTAATAATGAGCTATTAGGATTTCTATTTACTTCAGCATGAGTGTTTGCTGAATTCGTATTAACTGAAAAAAAATTTTTAACTCTGTTTCCAAACATATTTATAAATGAATTTGAGCTTGCAGAAGATTTCCTGGGTGTTGATGGGTTAGAAGAAGAGTAGGATGAAATAGAATTCACAGTGCTGTTGGAATTGTTTGTATTTTGATCATAATTTGGAAAAGAATTTCTAATATTAAGTTCCTTGTTATTAGTATCATAGTTATGATTTTGACTTTGATTTAAACGTTTTTGAGAATCTATTTGTATTTGCTGTTGTTGAATTGTTTTTGTTTGCTGGGCTATAAATTCTTTTTCTTTTCTTTTTATTTCTGTAGGGAGTTTACTTTCAACAACCGAACTCAATTTTAAGTCAATTAAATTCTCCCAAAAATTTTTATCAGAATATATTTTATTTTTCGATAAAATACTACATAAATAAATCTTATTGTAGGGATTTTCCTTATTTTTATGAAAAGTTTTTTCTGCTATGTATATAATAGCGAAATTTATATCAAGATACTCTTTCTTCTTATCTATAGTAGATAAAATTATAATAAGTAAATCAGCAAAATAATTGAAATTATTGTAATTATTTATTTCAGTGAAAAAATTGTTTTTATAATAAACAAGCATTCTATCAATGACATTTTGCGAATAAGGTATATTGTCCTTTATCAAACCAAAAAATTTATTAATATCATCACTGTGCAATTCAGTTTCAGAAGTTCTAAGCTTTCTAAAAAATTCATCAATATATTTAAAAGCAACAATTTCTTCAGTTTCTAATGTATCATAAGAGCTAATATCGATTTCATTATTATGACTATCTAAACCTTAATTTTTAATCAAATTAAAGAAACATAGTATAAAAATTAAAAAAGATTTAAAATGATATTTTATTACCAGAGACAATATTAATAGGTAGATTAGGAGTACTCCCAAGAATCTTTTCTAAGTTCCTTCTATAAATATCATAGTTTAAAAATTCTTCTCTGGGAATTCGTTCATTATTTTTATATTTAAAGTTGAATTTTTCATCGAAATCTTTTAAATCATCTTCAGCGTTAATTTCAACAAATGAATTGTTTAGCCTGTTTGATAGATCTTTAGAGCAAGAATTGAATTCTTCCATAATATTTCCAAATTTTTCAAAATGAAATTTTACAAAAGATATTCTATTTTCTTCGTTTAATTTCATTTTGTCAATTATAGGATAGTATTTTTTTTCATTCTCCTCAAAAATCTTGTTAGTTTTGTTTAATTCTAATTTATAATTTTGGCAATTATTTTCAGCTGTGTTTCTCATTTTGAAGAGGAGATCTATTTTTTAAATTATAAAATGTTTTCTTTAGTTTTTAATACCATGAGCTTGGGTGACTTCTTCATCATTGCTTAAATCTTTTTCTTTGTCGTTCAAGACTTTAATAACTGATTTTTCTTGTTCAACGATAAGTTTATAAGAATCAAAGTATTTGTGCTTTGTTTTTTCCAGATTTTTCTTAGCTTCGTAAGTTGTTCCAACAATCTATTGAAAAAAAATTAAATTTAGATTTGAAAAAATTCTTATTAAAGAAACATATTTTTCAATTAAAAAAAAAAGACAAATTTCTTTTACGTTTTTAAAGTCAATTAGGCATTCACTGTATTTTCCATTTATATGCTTATTAAAGAGATTTAGTGGTTCTATAATATCTTTATCTAAAGTGATTAATATTGATTTTAATTTCGCTATATAAGTTTCAAAATATCTATAAAATTCAAAAAAATTTCTGGAGAGGGTTGATCTGGAGTCATATTTTACCATATCATTAAATATAGTTTCTAATGATTTTTTAGAGTTGACACATAGCAAATCTGTGTATTTATGCAATGTTTTGAAAAACATATTCAAATTATTTAACTAAACATTATCAATATTTATACTGTAGTTGTGCCGTGTTTTGCAAATCTATTTAAATTTTCATATTCAGTGTTTAAATTGATAAAATCCATTAAATTTTATTTTAAGTTTTATTAATATTTATTTTTGACAAAATTTCTCCAAAAAATAAAAAAATATATTTCATAGCTTTTGTTTTTTTTTAAAGAAAGAATATTTAATTACAAAATATGATAATGTTTAAAATTTATAAAAATATGATATTAATCTTGAAAGATTCTTAATTATTATTTTAGGGTTTTAATATAAATAATAAAATAACATTATGAAAATAAAATTTGAATATAGGAGATTTTTTGTTTTAT
>Ga0194116_10005672_pt1 | contig 13641 bp, 15 predicted proteins | sample TA2MahsurfametaG_4_FD_148617 | JGI IMG/M metagenome (GOLD analysis project Ga0194116, IMG submission 148617) | Freshwater microbial communities from Lake Tanganyika, Tanzania - TA2015008 Mahale S9 surface | ecosystem: Environmental > Aquatic > Freshwater > Lake | place: Tanzania: Lake... | reverse complement strand
TATTTTCAAATAAAACATTAAAAACAAATAATTTTTATCATTATTGGAATATCAATAGATAATTTTAAAGGTTTTATTTTAATTAATAACATTAAAACTAATATTCTTTAACATTTTTTGAATTGAGTTAAAAATTTAAAATTATTTGCTCAATAAAACAAGTTTAAATATAAAATTTTTATTATTTTTTAAAATTAATATGGAAGATCAAAATCAGTTATCCAATTGCAATTCGTATAATTTACAAGGAAAAATGAACGAAGATTATAGATCAGAAAATTTTGGTAAAAAGGTTATTAATGATTTATTATAAAAAAATATAATATTTATAATTAACTTATATTAAATAATCAAATTATAATTCCTTGTTTTAATTTCAAAAACTTTTAACGTTATAAATTTTGGAATCAAAGTATTTTTGAATGATAACCTTAAATTTATGATTCCTGAAGGTTAAATCTAAATAGCTCTTTAATTCATAATAAAATACTTTATTTAAATAAATTTAATATGCTTAGAAATTTTTATTTTTTAAAATAACAATTAATCTTATTTTAGAAAACTTCAAAGACGCATATAACTCAATTAATATACAAAATCCTATTAAGAATTATTCCTCCAATCCAAATTTTCTGAATAATTCAAACGAAAAAAATCAAAATATAAACATCAATTACAATTTAATAAATAATGATAACACCTCAGTAAATAATTTACGTGAGGAAAATTTTTCTCCAAATGAAGAAGCTATAAGCGGAAGCAATTGCTTTATAAAAAAAGATGAAATTAAAAGTTTCTGCATTTCAATTTTCATGAATTTTTCAAAATTTTCCAAAGAAGATTTTCAATTTATGCTAACTTATCAAAACTTAGTTAAAATACTTCGCTTGGTAAATATAGTTGGAAAAGATGACCAAGCTATAAAAAACTTTGAAATAGATGCTCTTCTTAAAAAAGCAAATCCAGCTCATAAAAAATACACTATAAAACAATTTATGAATTTTATTTGTTTATTAAGCAATCGACTTGAACCTGAAGTTTTTCAACAGGATCCAAAACTATGCTTGGCCAAAACAATTAAAAAATATTTTGAACCTCTAAATAATTACATAGAAGATCAAATAACAGGTGGTATGGCTGGAGACTATTTTCAACACACAATTGTAAAAAAATATTTGAATTTAGTGAATATTGATTCCAGTATTATATATATTCTTAATTCCATATATCCAGGCTTGAAATGCTTATATTCAAGTTATTTTGTTTTTGAAATAAAGCACATGAACGAAACAGATAAAATAATGCGTAATTCACTTGAAGGACTTATTGAATTTTGCAAAGATTTTGAAATAACAAACCACATAGCTACTTTAGATAAAATAGTGACTTATTTTAATTTTTTGGCTGATATGCAACTGGAGGAACTTACCAAAAATTCAGAATGTACAGAGATTTTCGAGAAAGGTAAAGAATTAGGAAAATTATTTACACTTTCTAAGTTCGCTGCTTTTCTTGTTCATATCTCTATCATATTATTCGAAAAAAACTCAAAGTATCTTGAAAATTTAGTTAAAAGACGTAAAACACTTATTGAAATGGGCATTAATATTGAAAAACTTGGAGATCCAGAAAAGTTAATTTTATTGCTTGATAGATTTGATAGCGGTGATGGTATAAAAATGTGGGAGAAGAGGATTACAAAAGGGTATAATGCGAAAATTTCTTTAATGCCGACTATTCAGACTATATCAACTGTAAAATATCAGTTTTATTTTAGTTTGTTTTCATTTTTTTTTAATTTATTTAAATTAAATTTTTAGATCAATCCATTAATAAACAAAGCCCTAGAAGAAAACTTTGCAAAAGTCCAATCAACAAACCATAATTTATATAACAGCAATTACAATAGTGTTGGGACCCTTCATAACACAAAATCTCTTTCAAATCTTTATAATTCAAATTCCAATAAAGGAAAATCTTCAGATTCAATTGATTTTAAAGAAATCTATCCATTTATCTCTCCTATTCAAAATGAATCATTCTTGGAGAAACTAACTTCAAATCTTCAAAATTTGAAAAATCTTTTCGAAGCATATTCTACAATCGGTTTTAAAACAGATGTATATAATATGTCTTTGAGCGGTTTTATAAAATTCTCAGTCGAAGCAGAATTAATTTCTCAAAGAGAATTTATCTCTAACCACAATGTTACAAATCAAAACAATACTGTGAATAATAATATTAGCAATTATGGAGAAATTAAATCAGAAAAAAACTTTGGGATCTTAAATAAAGCTCAAACAGCAAAAAATCCATTAAAATCAAAAACACAAAGGTCTTGTTCCTTCGATAGTGAAAATCAGCAAAAAGATAAGTCAATTAATAATAATTCGATTAATCAAGGAAATTTGAATAGTTTTAGTGTTCGAAATACTAATAATGCAAATACTGAAATTTTCGGAGGAAACAAATTATTTAAAAATGATGTTAGTATGATTTTTTATTATTTATGTGGAATGCAAAATTTTGATGTATCGAAAAAAATAAGAAATCATTTTGATAAAAATAGTGGATATAATCCACATTTCGAAAATTCACAAAAAGGGCCATCTCTTGATTCAAAAAATTTGTTGAAAGCTGATAAAGATGTTAAACCACTTAAAATGAATTTCGTGCTTTTTCTAAAATCTTTTGAACTTATAGCAAACAGAATTTATAAAGATTATTCAGAGGCCCAAGCTCTTGAAATGTTATTCGATATGAATCTTATAGGACTATTAAAAAATAAAATTGAAGGAAATTCATTGAAAAAAAATTATTTAGATATTTTGAATAATCTAAGAAGAGATGATATTGTAATTATTTTGTTTATTTACTAGTTAAGCTTTTTATATATTTTATTTATTACAGTAAAAAAATATTTTTTTTTAATTATTCAAATATAAATTTAGTTCGATATCATGAGAATTATTATTCCTTTGATTTATCCTCATTATTTAAATTACTGTGATCAATACGAATTAATAGACTTTGAACTTTACACACAATTTTTTAGAGATTTCGATATATTCCCAAACGTTGTGAATTTAATACAACTTAAATTAATTTTCTTCACTTTACAAGAGTTAATCGTCAGCCAAATTAATTTATCTAAAGACAATTCACTTGATCCAAATTATAAAAATGAAATTATAAACAAACTCAAAATAAATTTTGATTTCTTTATGGATGCTATTTTACTCAGCAGTATACATTTAAAAGGATTTGAGGAATCTTCAGAATCAGAAAAAATTATTTATATTATCGAAAGAATGTCTGTATCACCAGGAATCTCAAAATCACAGATGAGGACTGGACTTACTTTGTAAAAGAAGTTTTTTATTATTCAAATATTTTTATTAAATAATAAATCTAACACATATTAATTTAAATTTATTTTAGCTCTTCACAAAAAGAATTCAAAAGTTCCATTAAAGAGATAAAAAATAAATTAGGAATTATAAATATCTATAATCAAAAGAGTATTTTGAAATCAGACAATTGCTTTGAAGAGATTTTCCAGTAGGTGTTTCAGTTATTTTTTATTTTCGAGAACATTTATAAATTTATTAATTTCTCTGAAAGTTAGAGATTTATATGAACATTAGTTATTTTTATTTTATTTATTTTATTTTATTTATTTTGCTATTATTATCAAATTTATTATCAATATTTGCAGATGAATAGTTAATGCTTCTATTAAATTTAGTATAAATATTAATAATAAAATTATTTAATAAGATACTTAATGTGAAGTGATTTATTAAAATCTGAAAAATAATAATAATAATTTTTATAATTTTAATATTTAGATGTAATCATTTTTCAATAATCTAAATTAAAAAATTTAAAGATAATTAATAATATTAGATCTATTAAATTAATTGTTTACCCAACTGCAAATTTTATTATAAATTTCTTTTATCACAGATAGACATATAGTTTTATTTCTTGTCATGTTCTGGATATTCTTAACTTCTATGTCTTCGTAATCATATTTTTTAAATAGTTCGTTCACATATGATGGTCTTGGATTATATTTTGAAGGTTCTTTCTTTATCAGCTTTTCTGTTTTATAAATATTTGAATTAGAAGCATCTTGTTTCTCGTCATTACTTTCATCCTAAAAGTTTTGATTAAAAGAATAAGTATGAATGATTTTTACTTGATTCTCTATAATCGACTTTAAATCAAAATGCGGTTCTCCTTTGCACAAATCATTTTTCTTAGTTAAAATAGACAAACTACTTCTAAATCCAGGTAGAGCAGCACTCTTTCTATGATTTAAAATAGAATTTGGTTGTTTATTACTATTTTTAAATTTAACATTTTTCAAATTGGCATCAAAATATTTATCATGATCATTAGTCGTATAATTATCAAATATCCCTTTTTTTGTATTAGAGATCTCCTGAAGTTCGGAATTATTTATAGTTTTATTTTCTTCCTTAGATTTGGAATATATTTTCTTCAAATTTTTAAATTGAAAACCTTTTTGCTGTTGGAATTTAAATTCCCTTTTTTCATTTGAAACATACGAATTTGTATGATTGTATAAATCAATGACTCGCAAATTCGAAGCAATAAAAAAATTTTGGTTATACTTTAGACGAAAAACTTTTTCTTCTTTCAAATTAGTGTTATTTTTTGTGTTTATATTATCATTTTTATTTAATTCCTTGTCTTTGTTTGAAATTTCAGACTTCATTACCAATTTCTTATCACAAATTTCAAAAAGCATATCATCAAATGGATCAACTGGATCTGGGTTATTTTTGCGGTACATTTCTTTTAATGTTTCTTGATCATCTTCTTCAAATCTAATCATGGAATTTTCTGCCATAAAATTATTAAAATTCTGCCCTGAAAAGTTGAAATTGAAATCCATTATTTTTGACAATTTGTTTGAAATTTGTTGGGAATTTTATTTTAAATTTATTTTTAATTTAGAATATTATAAAAAGTGCTCTTATAACTATTGAATATAAAAAATAATTCTAATATTTCGAGGAAAATTAAATAGTCAATATATGTATTTATATTTCCAATTTAGAGTATATTTTTTCAACAAAAATAACAAATTTATTAGAATATTCAATTAGAATATGAATTTTAATATTATAAATATGGATAAGTATTTTGCTCTAATAATTATTTTCAATATATAATTAATTTTAATAATTCGAAAATCAATTTAAAAAAAATAAATTTTTTCATTCATTTATTTATTTATTTAAGAAATAAAAATAAAATATTAAAGAAAATTTTTAATTTTCTTCATCACTTGATAAATAATTGAAAGATTTACTTTCATTCTTTTTTAGGATATTCTGAATCTTTTTCAAAAAGTTTTTATCAGCTTTCTTATATAAGTTATTAAATTCAGGGACAGGGGGTTTTTTTAAATTAAGTTTAGGCTTTTCAATTACACTATGATTAACTTTTTCGTTTATTTCGTAGTCGATTTTTTCATGCTCTTTATCTAATTTTTCTATAAGAGAATGAAAATCATAATTTTTTTCCTTAATTTCCTCTTCGAAATTCATTTGTAGACTTTTATTAGACATATTTTCTTCTTCTCGCTTTTTTGGATCAGCTACAATCAATGAGCTATATTCTGAAATATTATTTTCTTCTTTTTTCATAGGATTGCTTTTACTATATATATTTGGACTTATTTCAGTTCCACTAAATTTCCTAAGAGACTCCTCATCCTGAATTTTTTGCAAGTAATTCTAAATATCAAAAAATAATAAAACTTATATGAAATAAAATAAAACATATTCAAAAAAATTAATAATAAAATCAAATAAAAATTATAAAAAACCTCGTTGTCTCTTATCTTTTTCCATAAAATATCATTATCTAACTCCTCTAAATTTTGATTATTAAATTTATTATTTAAATGATTTTCACTTAAAGATTGAAAATTGTGGGTTTTATTATTATCATTTTTCATTAAAATCATATTATTTTTCATAAAAATTGGTTTAGTTTCCACTTTTAATTTTTTATTAGTTTCAAATCCTGTTTTCAAATTAAAATCAAGAATATCATTTATTTTAATGTTTGAATTTACTGTTTTATCAATTGTACCCTTTTTAATTAATTCAATTCCATCTAAAGTAGAATTACATCTATTAGGGTTATATTTCGAAGATTTATTTAATATATCACTGTTATAAATATTGAAATTGTTTGTAGTTTTATTAATATTAAGTGAATAATTGTTATTTAAAATATCTTTTACTGCATAAATTAAATTTTCTTCAAAGGAGAAGCTTATTCTAATTTGTCCGACTATATTATCTTTTCTATTATAAATATGGTAAAATGCATCATGAATCAAATTATTATTTTGAGAATTATCATTGTAATTAAAATATTCCGTTAAATTACTAATTATATCCATCAAACTTATATTAGTTTCACCTATGAACTCATCTCTATTCATAATGTTAGGATTTAAATTATTAATTGTAGCAAAAGGATTAATAATGTTTTTTCCGGAAATTAATTCTTGAGAAGATATATTATTGGAAATAATCTTTGTATTAAAATTATTTTGATTAAACTTTTCCAATTCTTCATCTGAAATATTTTTGGAGAAAACAGTAATAGAAACATTATTTGCTAATTTTTCCATAAGATTGTTTCTATCTTCTAAACTAAATAAGTTCTTTTTTAATGGAATTTTAATATCTATTTCTTGTTGCCATTCTGGATTAGAGACTTGTAAAATTGCATTTGAAATGTAGGTTTCCTCGCTTCCCCAATTAAAAACAAAATAACTATTTGGCTTAAAACTAAGAGGTTTATCTAAAATAATCAAATTTAATCCAGAAATAACAGATATCTTTATTGAAGAGAAATACTCTTGGTTTTCAATTCCTACTAATTCATTTTTTAAATTTTTATTGTCTTCAATATCGAAATCTTTGTTAATATTTTGTTGTTTCTCATTGCCTTGATTATTATTATTTAATTCTGATGATGATAAATCTTCATTTTCTAAGTTATCCTGATTTTTAATTTCATTCTCTAATTGATTATCAATTAAATATTTCAAATGCATATTATGAAATTTATCAAGCCGATATATTTCAATGATAAAATCTAATAAATCAATTAATTCTGCATTGGATTTTTCCGCTGCAGGGTTTTCAGTAATAGAAAAGCTGTTTGTAAGACTTTCAAATAAATAATTTTTGAAATTTTTCAAGAATAACATTACATCTTCCGAAGGCATTTTAATTTTCTTAGAAACTTTGTTGAAGTTTCTCATCTTGCTTATATATTTAAGATCACCAGTAAATTTCTTTGCATTAAAAAGATTATAGTAATCTTCTTGTAAATTAGACGGAATTTTTATTTTAAATATTTTTGACATTTCAAAAATATCAAAAATATATTTATTCCTTTCAGTCATTAATTTTTTCCTTAACTTGAGCTTCGAGAAATTTTTAACACTTTCTATTATATTAAAATTTTCTTTGCAGCAAATTTGATTTGTAAATGATACTCCATTAGAAAATAAATTTGCTAAATCTTTTAGGTTTTTGTAGATTAAATTTCCAGATTTATCTTCTAAGCTCATCAAATGTAAATCAATATATTCGTATAAATCTTTACCTAATAATTTTCGGATGAGCTTTTTGAACTTTTTTTGCCTCATTTTTAAATTATTTAAAGTATTTTTTTTGCAATTGAAAACTTCATTTTTAGCTGAGTCATCAGAGAAGTCTAAAATTGAAAATTAATTCAAAGGTTTATAAATAAAAATATTAATATATTTACAATTTGGTGATTTGTTTTTTTCATCATCTCCGTCTGAATTGAAAATTTCATTTTCAGTACTTTCTTTTAAAAATTGATTTTCAAACAAATTTTTTTGAATCACTGAAAAATTATTCATAAAAATATTTTGAATGTTTTCATAAAATTCGATGAAATCTGTTTTTTCATATTCTGATTTTATCAAAGAAAAACTTGTTGCTAATTTTACTCCATCAAATAATATATTTGAATTTTCATATAGATTTACATTTGCATTTTTAGAAAAATATATTTTATCATTGATTTTTGATTCAATTGCTAATAATTTACTTATATCCAAAATAAAACTTCCAATATTTATATCATTATCATCTTCGGATTTCAGATATAATTTAAATTCAAATAAATTATCAGTAAATGCTCTTACAATATCTTCTGGTTTATTTTCTATATAAATATAAATAATAATTTAATAAATTTTTAATCTATTAGTAAAAAAAAAAATTTTTTTTAAAAATTTTCTGACTCGAAAACTGAAGATTTAATTCCAAAATTTCAATATAACTGATATCTTTTATCATTAAAAATGATTCTTTGAAAACTCTTTCAGATTCACTAAAATTACTCAAAGGAGTAATTCTCTTTATATTTTTTCCCAATTTAAATGTCAGATAAAATTCTATATCAGGATTGTAATTTTTCAAAACAGCAGGTTTGCTAGTGAATTTTTCCAAACTAGAGAATTGAGTGTTTTTCCCTTTTAACAATGTAGCTTTATTTTTATTTGAAAGGTTACTATTTTTATAATTTTCGATGATTTTATCAATGAAATTTTCATCATAAATAAGATTCGATATGTTTATTAATAAGAAAAACTTTCCATCCAATCGTTTATCTTTTTTTGTTTTCATTATAGCTTTCAAATGATCCATATTGCTTAAAATTTCTTCTTTATTTTTATTCTCCTATAAAATTTTATTTTATTTAAATACATTTAATAAAAAGATTTTTTTTGTAAGGAAACCTTAATTTTAATAATATTGACAAAAATTTATTACATTTTCTTTTTTGTTTATTTTTTCTTTATGAAGTTTACCTAATCTACCCTCAACAGTCGCAGAATTTTCAAGTTTTATATCAAAATTAATGAAACCTAAATTTAAATTTGAATTATTATTTGAGATTATATCATAAACTTTATTTGAGAAATCAGGATCTATAAGTATTTCATTCAGTGAGAATTTACATGTTCCTAAAATTTCTTTTTCTGAATTAAAATCCTCATCTTCAGAATCTAAATTATTTGCTTCAAATATTTTGCTTTTGTTTATATTAGAGTTTGTGATTTTATCAGTATTTTCAAAATTATTTTGAATTTCTATAAAGTTATTATTGTTACTCGAAACAATTAAGTTAATTAAAGCTTTTTTATTCTTTAAATAGTCAAGGATTGCTGAGTTCATTTCCATTTCAAATAAAAACTCTTCTTCGAATAAACCGTTTAAAGATTTAAATTTCTTTGAAGTTCTTTTCGGCCTGAAAACCTATAATTTATAAAAAAATTAATTCTAATTTTATTTCTATTTTATGTATTTAATCAGCATACAGATATTTTTTTATCATAAAAATTAAAAACTTTACATTTCTTAAGCTTTTGTCATCATGAAATATATCAATTTCAAAGTAGAAAAAATTGTTTTTTTCTTGCTTATAACAATCATAATTTTTGAGAAAATTATCGTTATATTTAAAATAATTCAGCTTCATTATCAAACAGGAATTTTTGGGAATTTTCCTACTATAAACAATTTGCTTTTCATATAAAATATTGTCATTTTCATTGTCCTGTAAAACATTTTGCTTTTGATAATTCAAACATAATTTTAACTTTCCTATAATGCAGTCTTCTCGATTGATTTTTTCAGTACCATAAATAAAAATTGTTGATTTTTTATTACTTGTATTATTAAAATTCACATTTAAGATTAATTCTTGCAATTCTTCAACTGGCAAATTTGCTTTTCCAAAAATTACTTCATTTGAGTCATTGTCTTCTTTTGAAGCTTCATTATTTTGATATATTAAAAGAATTTGCAAATCATCAATTAATTCTCTGATTTTATCACTAGTTTTAATAACATTTGAATGCGAAGTTTTCATGTCTACTTGGATAGTACTTGTTTCTTTATCATATTCAGAATAATAAAGAATATCAGATTTTACATATTCAGAATCATTGAAAAATTTATATTTTAAATAAGGACGGAATTTCGTTAATTTATCTAAAACTTGCAAATTAATTAGCTTCTCAATTAATACTTCAAAAATATGTCTAACTAAATTGCTTGATAATGGACCTGAATTTATGCTATCACGATTATTTTTATTATTTACTTGGCTAATCTTCTCGTTTTCGAAATTAGAGAAATTATCAATGTTATTTATGTAATTATTATTATTAATAGAATTAATATTGTTTCCGCTGATGCCATTGTTAAATCTTGGAATCAAATTTTTCTCAATTTTATTATTTCCGAACGGATTTTCATTTTGAGTTTCACCTTTACTTTCAGTAACTAAATTATTATTAAAGTTGATTTCTTTATTATTCTGTGAAGATTTATTATCATGATTTATTTTACTCATATCATTATCGATGACTCTAAATTGATAATTATCAAACTCTGGATTGATATCATTATTTTCAATAGATTTTAATAGATTTTTTCCCGATTTAAAAAATTCTGTATCAGAGAGTTTATTTAGTTTGTAAATATTTTCCTTATTTAGAGCATTATCCTTATCTTTGTGATCAATGTAAAAATTTGATTCCTTAGAAATTTGATACATTTTATTATTTTGATCATATTTAACATTCGCCGGCAATTCACTTAAGTTTAAATTAGTGTTATTGTTGGCATTTGTGTTCGTATTTACAATAAAAGGATTTTCATATTGATTATGTTTTTTATCATTCTTTGCGAATGGATTTGTATAGTCTTTTGAATATTTGTTTGGATTTGCGTTATTGTTTTCATTATTCACTCCATCCTTAAAATTTATATTTTCAAATTCCAAACGATTGTTTTCAAGGAATTTTTCTACATCAAATTTTGCAAAATTTGTGTTTGAGATTCCTCCTATTTCAGATGAAGGATTATTTATATTATTTTTATTTAGATTATTATTGTTCATTAAGCTGTTAATCTCAAATATTTCATCATCATTTATTTCATTTGGTTTGTTATTTTGATTCCTATTTAATTTATTATTATTTAAAATTTCTTCATTAGCTGTTCCAAAATTAGGAGGTTGTTGGGGGTAATTTGAATTATAATAATTATTGTTGTTGTAGTCCAAGAAGGTTCCTGGATATTTCATTGTTTCGTTGTTTGTAATATTTAAATTGCTGTTAAAGTTTTTGTTTGTATTATTATTCATCATCCTTTTCGATCCATAATCCCCTGAATAAACTGAATTATATTGAGATTGCTGCATAAACATTTTATTTTGATTTGCTTTGCTCTTTTTTATATAATTATTGATTTGAGCTGCTGTTCCTACCGCCATTGTTAAATCTAAAAAATATATATTTGAAAAAGAGTCATAATTAAAGACAGGATAATTTCCATCATATATAATTAAAGGTTGTAAATTCCGAGAGATAGGTATAATAGACAAAGTATCTTCATTGATTCTTAAAGAATCTATTATCGGGAATAAGTCCAATTTAGTTGTTCCTAATAATTCATCATCATTATTCGACTTATGCCAAAGTTCTAAAATAAATGCACCTTTATCTAACATTTCCGCTGTTTGTTGATTAACAACAAAAGGCATAGATAATTCATAGTCGAATCTAGGGGCTAGACTATGCCAGATAACTTCAGATGTAGAAATGTCTGTTTTTGGAAATATTTTATGGCTTAAAAAAAAATTTCGAATATTATAATTGGGAATGTTGATATTAGTATTTTGGGAATTAGTGTAGTAATTATTATGCATCGAAGTGCCTCCTCTGGTGTTGTTATACGATGATTGGTTATTTTGCTCATTTGTAAACTATTTATTAAATATTATGTGGTATATTTTATATATTAAAAATTCAAACGAGGTATAAGAATCTATCAAATTTTTAAAGCATATTAAAATATACTTTTAATTCAAATTTAATTAATTAAAAAAATTAAAAAAATTTTCTATTTTTAGCATTTTTACAGGAACCAAATGAGACACTTTTACATAGAGAACTAAAATATCCTCAAAATCTAACTTCAATTCATCGTAATTTAATTCATCAAAATTATGAATATTTTTTATATTCGTATTTTCTCCTTGTTGATGATGAATATGGCTGGTGTGACTATTTAGATTATTGGTAGAAACATTTTTATTTGCTTGATCATGGGGAATATTTGAACACGTATTATCCTCAGGAAAAAACTCGTTTGAAATGATTTTGGATTTATTATTAATTTGATTTATTTCTGCATAATTATTATTAAAAAAATTTTCTTTATTGTTTTGCTCAGTCAAAGAAGCATTAGCATTACGGTAAAGTTGGCAAGAAACTTTTAATTCTCCAATTTTATAAGGGATTTCCTGTATTATTTTTTTATTTTCTATTTGTTTATTTTGTTGGTTTTGTCTAAAGATAATATATAATCATATAAATTAATTTTTAAAAAATATTAAATCTTACCTTCCAATAGGCCTTTTTATTATATTTTTCTTTGCTGGGTTTTTTACAGTGTTTTTATTATCTTTTACTTCCTCCTCTTCTTTTGGTTCTATATGATTGGTAATTTCTAAATTCAAATTCAAAAAAAAGTCTTTGGCTAGGAATAATCTATTAAAATCGATAAAACCATTTCCTATAATTTTGTCTTCGTTATTTTTACGAAGATTAATGAAATGTAAGTAAAATTCTATTTTCGATGTTGTCAAAGCTGAAAAGTTATCTTCCCCTAATTTTATTTTGTGATAAGAAACATGGTCAAGTTTAAAGGTATTATTATCTGAAGAATTTGTCTTATTGTATATCCTGATTTAAATAATCATTAAAAATTTTTTCTATTAAAGTTCAATATTTTAGTTCTTGAATATTTAATTTACTTACTTGAAAGTATCATAAAAAATATTGTTAACTTCTGGAGAATTTTTCCTTTCTGCTTTAAATAATGGAACTTTGCATTCCAAATATATTAAATTCTCTTTAAGTATTTTCAAAGCTTTATCCTCTGTTATAATTATATTATCAATCTTCATCACAATATTTTCATACTCTCTTATATTAATATTTCCTTTATCTGTATCTGCTTGATTCGATATTGATTCATTTAAATTTGAAAATGAAATTTCATTTTTTTTTATTTTATCATTTTGTAACTCTGTAGAGTATTCCAATAATTCTGCGCGTTCTAGCATATCAAGTTCTTTTTTGTTATCGAAGTTATCATATTTATTAGGAGAATTTGAGTTATAAATATATTTATCTTCATCTATTTTATATTAAAATTTGGATAAAAATAAAAAATAAAAAATAGATAAGAATTTATTTTTACAATTATAATCTTGATACAAATTTGAGTTTATTTTTTCTACAAGTTTTTTTCCTCTTTCTAAAATTCCTTGGATTTTGAGTTCTGTAAAAGCATCGTCTTTATTATTTTTAGCTCGATTTTTGGACATAATTTGTTATAATTTTTTAAATTATATTTATTATTTTAAATAAAATTATTCGAAATTATCAATATTAAAATTATGCGCTTCCTTATTTATAAACAAATTTAAGCGAACTGAATACTATATCATTAATGGGGATTG
>Ga0194116_10005668_pt1 | contig 13648 bp, 22 predicted proteins | sample TA2MahsurfametaG_4_FD_148617 | JGI IMG/M metagenome (GOLD analysis project Ga0194116, IMG submission 148617) | Freshwater microbial communities from Lake Tanganyika, Tanzania - TA2015008 Mahale S9 surface | ecosystem: Environmental > Aquatic > Freshwater > Lake | place: Tanzania: Lake... | reverse complement strand
GGATTGGGGATTGGGGATTGGGGATTGGGCCCAATCCCCAATCCCCAATCCCCAATCCCCAATCCCCAATCCCCAAGCAATTTTTATTGTTCTTACATTATATGATATTTATTTATTTAAATATTACTTGATAAAAGTACACTTAAATTGATAATAAAAAATACAAAAACGAGGAAAAAATTAAGCCAAAATTTTTAGAAGATAATTAATGAAAATTTATTAATAACATTATTCATATAAAATTAAAATTATTAAAAATATGGAAACAAAACAAAATATTTGCAATCTGAGTTTAAGATTGGATTTGAATGATTCAACAGCGAGTTTAGAAAAATTGAAATTTTGGAATCCTCAAAACTTCACATCTATTTTAAATAAGCCAAATGTATTTAAAATAATTTTTACTCGATTAATGATCTTGATTTTTAGAATTCTATTATGGAGGACATTTTTCACAAATTTTATGACAATCAAAATACAATAACAACCAATACAGAACATGATATTAGCAGGTTTACTGATATGAATTCCCCAAGATCTATGCATTCTGCAAAATCTAATAAAACTTTCAAGCAATTAGTTAATGAAAACTTTAGTGATTATCTTTTCAAAATAAAGCAAGTAATTTCAAATCAAATTTAAATTTAATTTTATCGATTATACTTAAATCTTTAATTATTCATAATTGTTAATTATTAATAATTATAATTATTTAAAAATTAAGCTTTATCCAACATTTAAAGCAAATCATTTTAAAAAATCAGAAAAGAACAGTTTAAATTATGTGAACAAAAATAATAACTTGAATAGTCTTAAAAATATTGTAACTATTTACACAATTAAAGATAAAATATATAATAATATCCCTTCAGATTATTTCAAAGAAAATTTTAAAATAAAAAAAGAATATCTATGTTTAGAAAGATCCGAAATAGAATCACTAAATAGAGATGTATAATTATTAATAAGCTTTTTATTTTTAAAAAAAAAAAATTCTTTTTTCTTTAATTATGGAATTTTTTATTCTTTAAATGTATTATTACTAGTTAATAGAAAAATGCGGTGAAATCGAATATGAAATCGAGAAAATTTTAGAACATTCAAATAAACTTTATAATTATATTCAAAATAACCTTTTTTTTGAAGTAAATTTGCATAATGTTCTTAAGAATATTTCGAATATTAAAAGGGCGAAAGATTTATTAAAAAAAAAATTTATGATTAATAGCATACAATGTATACGAATAGGAGTTTATAAAAAGAATCTTGAGAAGAAAAAAAATTATATTTTGAAAATAAAATCTTTGCATGAAATTATAAAACTATTGGAAGTTTTATCAGGCAATCAAAGCAAATTTGAAATTGTAAATGAGCTTATACTTAAAGCAAGGAAAATCATTGACGAATTTCCATCTCAAATAAAAAATAAAATTAAAATCTTGCTAAGATTAGAGGATGAAATAGAGAAATTCAATAACAAATCTTGTGAAAATATGATAGATGAATTACAAAAAAACATCACTGAATCTTTATTACATGCTTCTATTGAAATTTTACCTGCTTCCAAAATAAACTTAGTAAAAATATAAAGATATTTATTTTTTATATATTTTTGTTTTATTTTTTTATTTGTAGAAAAATATCGATTTATCTCAGCTATTCAAAATAAGTGAAGAAAACTTACAGTTTGTACAAAATGCATTTGATTCATCGGAATATTTTGAAAACTTTAAAAAAGTGTTTTTATATGTATGTTCTATATTAACTATTAGTAAAAGATTAGGAAGTTCAATTTAGATACATCTTTTATACCTGAATCTCAACTGATATTCCTTTTGTCAGCATTAAAAACTACGTATGTAGATTATAGCTCAGAAAATAATGAAAAAATGGAAATAATCCTTAAAGCATTACTCGATAAAAATTGGAATATTAATAGAGATTTTGGAAATTTGTTTAATAAAATTTATTTAGATTTATTAGGAAATATAAAAACTAGTCTTTACGAGCTTTTTTACAATAGAAATGATTTAAATATTTCTGAAAATTTAGATGAAAATGGAAATTCTAATAAGATTAAGTATTATTTGAATTTTTGTATTTATTAGTTTGATTATTTTTTCGAAAAATTAAAAAAATGATAATTAATATAAATAGGGATGAACACTATTTAATTCAAGAAGAGATTTCGATAGATATTTTATTAATGTTGTGTATAAATTTCATTTTGGAGAATCTTAAAAAGAATATTAATTATCTCAAAAAAAGAATGATAGATATAATAAATGAAAATCAATCTTTTGGCGAAAAAAAGAGTATTGATATAGATAAATTCTCAAAACTATTCTCTGAAATTCAAAAAAATATGGAATACGAAAATTCGAAAATTTTAAATACTTTATTAAACAAAACTCTCAAATATTTTAATAATTTTGATGATATTGACATTTATATGCGAAGTTTTTTGAATTTTAGGGAAGTTTTAAAAAGCATAGACAATGAAAATTTTGATTTAAAAATTTTAATGAGAAAACAATTTTTTGAATTTATTTCCCCGATTATTGAAGATAAATTGAAATATTTAGATGAATCTTTAGAAAATGAAACATGGAGTAATACTATATTTAATGAAAATTCAGATAAAAATATAATGAATTTGCAAAAATTACAAAATAGAATTGATATTATTTTCTATAAAAATTTTGAAGATTATAAAAAAGTTATGAATGTAGATTTATTTAATCAAATAATTACTTCACAAAATTCTAATATTTCTTTGTCTTTTTTCAAAAAAAATCAAAATGAAGATAAAAATTCTGAAACAAATAATAATAGTAATAATAATAATCATACATCTGGAGAAAATAATACAAGTGAAAAAATAATCAATACAGGCAACACTCAACAAAATATAGATACAAAAAATACTATAGAAATTAGAGATGAAAAGTTTAAGATAATGAATTCATCGATTGTTTTAATTAATTCAATTTTTGAATTATTTAAATTAATATTAATTTGTGATGATTCACTAATGCCACATATATGTGATATGATGTGTTCTCAAATTAGGAAATTCTTGGATTACAATAGAGAAATGGTCTTAAATGGTGAAGGTGTTAGAAAAGGAAAACTAAAAGCAATTTATCAGAAAGAAATTTCTATAGTGTGTTCGAATGCATTAATAATAGAACGATTGGTAAAACTTTTTTGGAGTAACCAGCTCTTAAAACCGATATTTTCTGAAATTACTGATTTAATTCAAAATATACATATAACTTGCAAAAAAAAGATTTCTGAATTATTCCAATTTTTGTAATATAATAATATAAATTCATCAATTATATTCTTTATATTAACTTTCAGGAATCAAAAAGTTTAATATAACGTTTGCTGATTCTAGTTTTTTCATAAGTTTTTTGATATAATATAATTTTCAAATTTATTTAGAGTTTCTGGAACTATCGAAGAGTTAACTAAATATGAATTAAAAAATTATCCTATTCAAGTTAACGATGTGAATAGTTATGTAAAAAAATTGAGATCATTTTTGAGTTTATATAAAGCTATGCAAAATTGTTTTGAAAAAGAGGACATTATATTAATTCTTAATGATAATTTTAAATTATTGTTCGATAAGATTGAGAATTATTTCTTAGCTTCTGGAATATCTAGGCCTGAAGAGGAAAACATTTTCAAGCAGTAATTAATGTTTAAATTAATTCAGTTTTTATTCTCTTATTTTCTATTAAAAGAAATAAATTATATTTCGATAAATTAAAATTTGAATGATTATTTAAATTTTAAGAATCAAGAAAGATTTAATAACTCTAAAGAAGATGATAAAAGAATATTCAGAGATTATCGATACAAACGAAATTTGTAATAGAATTGACTCAATAACAAAAAATGTTTTACCAAAATCCCTTTTGAAGAAAAAGAAAAATGAAGATAAAGAAAATTAAAATTTTAAAATTTGTGAATAGTTCTTTTTTAAAAGAGTTTAAATTTTCTAAATTTTCATTTATTAGTTTTATTTGTCAATTTAATTTAGATTTAATTAATATGCTTTTTTAACGAGAAACAGTTCAATTGATAAATTTATTTTAATTTTAAAATTAAATATCAAATTATTTATTATATTAAAATTAATTATTCAAATATTTGAAAAAAATTACCCTATAAATTTAAAAATTAAATTTAATTTCCTATTTATATTAATAAATAGACAATTTAGCTTCTATGTGATTATTACTTATATGTATATCTTTTAAATTATTATTTATTAAAATTAATTAAATTAATTTTGTTCAATTAAAAAATTATTTTTAGATATAAAATAGAATTTTTTCTTGACGAGGGTTTAATTTTACTCCTTTTGTGAATGGTTCATCATTTTGTTAAAAAATCATACTTTAATCATATATTTATTGATTTTACAATCAAAATTTTTAAATTTAATATAAAATTCCTTGTGCAACATATTGAAATTTATCATACCATCTTGTCCTCCAATTATCGATTGATTCTTCTATTAAACTATCAACATGCTTAAAATAATGCTTTGTCTCCATGTTTTTATAAGGGAAAAATCTATTCTTCAAATCACTTATTGTATTTTCTTTATTAGTGAAGCAACCTAAAGTATCACCAAAACCAGCATACATCATTTCAACTAGGATGATAATTCTCTGAGAATGTTTAACTAATGCAATAAAACCTGACCAAAGAAGTTGACGGAATTTTCTAAAAATGCTTGAATTGACACCTCCCATACATTCAACAAATTCATCAGTGAGTTTAAAAGGGGCTTTTTCAAACTTAATTCCTTTTCCAGGAGCATTACTTAGTAAAAAGCCAAAATCTATGTGTACTATATGTCCTTTAGAATCAATTAAGATATTTGCATTATGTCTGTCTTTAATTTGCAAAAAATAGCAAAGCAATGAGTAACCTGCCAAACTCTGGATAAAATTATTCATAGCGGCTTTAAATTCTTCAAAATTTATTATTTTAATTTTAATTTAGTAAAAAAGAATTTTTGGATATTTTGAAAATAGAAAAAGTAACATCAAATAATTCAAATATAACCTTTAGAATCTGCAGGACCAAAATAATTTAAAAAGAATTCTCTTAATGATTTGTTTTTAATTTTTTTCTTTAAGTCATCTATTGAGATTGCATTATTTACAACTTCGATAATTCCAGATTCATTTCCAGTAGAAAGTATTTCATAAGGATACACCCAGCAATTGACTTTTTCTAATTGAAAAATTTGATAAAATTCATTTATCAATTGTGTAGCAAATTGTTCTTGAATCAAATCTTCTCCACTTTTAACTAATTATTTATTTTATAACCTATAATAATTTTTACCAATTATTTTGCATATTTTCCATGTTTTGAAATTTCCAAAAGGGGAAGTTCTTTTTATTCTTTCTGCTTGTTCTTCTAATACTTCACCAAAAACTTTTTTGTAATCAATAAATACTACATCTTGATTTGGTGGAACATAAAAAATTACTTGATTTTCGTTGTTTTCTTTTTTCAAAACAACATTTGATTGTGATTTTTTAAACTTAATAACTTCAATATTTTTATCTTCTTCATTTAGTAAATCTCTGTTATTACCTGCTTCACAATAAAAACCTATTCATTTAAGTTAATTATAATTTCAGGACTTTATAAAAAAAAATAAACATTCAATCTTATTTTAAACTACAAAATGTAAATTTTTTTATTTTTCATTCAAATTTAAAAAAAAAATTAATTACTCTCTGATCTATTTCTATAATCAGTCTCTACACAATTAAAAATATTTGAATCTTTTTCTTTAATTAGGTCTTCCTGCTTAATCAATTGTTTGGATTCAATTTCCTTTATTATGTTATTACCAAAATCTTCTTTAAAAAAACTTTTTTTAGTTTCACAGATATTTTTATTTTCGAAATTATCTTTTTCCAAAATTTTATCTCCGCTTTCATTTGCTTCAGGGATTGGGCATTCTCCACTTAAAAAAGTTTTTGAACTAAGCTTGTTCTTCCGAGTACTATTCTGAGTGCAGCTAAATCTATTTTGTATTTTAGAGGATTGAGTTATTCTTCGTTTAATCATATTATCTATTTCATTTCCCTTAAAATTGATTTGATTTTTAAAATTAACCTCCTCTTCTTCTTCCTGTTCTAAAATGAGCTTGGATTTATTATTATATTTTGATTTTGTTGAAGCTATAAATGATAAAATTTTTATAAAATATTACATTGTTTTTTATCTTCTTGCATAATATTGTCAATTGTTATTGCTTTTGATAAATTGATATCATTTTCGTCTAATAAACTTACTAAAGAATTCATTTTTTCCTTTTCTTTTTGCTTAATTTTTTTTTGATTTGATTTCATTTTATCTAAATAATCATTGTAACTAGTAGCCATCGAATAACTTCTTCCTCTATTTGATCCATCATCCATAGTATTTAAAGAATACTCAAAATTATTGCTAATATTTTTTACCTTTTTATTCTCCAAGATTTCAATCTGGCTAAAATATTTTAGTAATTTTATGAAAAATAATTGCTATTTTAGATTATTAATATAATTATAATCACTTCATAATTTACTTTGTAATTTCATCCATTCTCACAATTTCAACTGTGGTCATATACAAAACTCTAGTCTTTGTTCTAAAAATCTTTAGCTCACTAATAGGCATATGGACAATAATATGATTTCTTATACCGTTATTAAGGAAAGGCATATAAACATTTCCGGGCAACTCTTTATTCAAATGAGAAATTTCTCTTTTTATAAATATTATTTGCTCCTCTATTGGTATCGCTACAGCATCTTTACAAATATTACATAAAGAATCAATGAAATTCATTGTTGATAAAAATGCTTTTAAATTTATATCATTTTTATAACTTTCAGATTCTTTAATTTTTTCTTCAATATTGACTTCTTTTTCAACGCTCCGGTTTTCATTATAAATGGCAACAACATTACTTGGAACAGAATCCTGAAATAACGCCAATGTCTGTTTGTATTCAGTATTAGTAGAATTATCCTCATTGTTTTTGAAAATTCTAATGAAAACATCTTCTGGATTGATTTTAAACCCATACTCGAATGGTTTATTATTATTGGTTTCTTCTTTTTTCAAATCATCAAAAAATTCCATATGTTTTAATATAAAGTCTTTTTTAAGATTTTCTGATAATTCAAAATTTTTGAAGAAAAGTCTTGACATTTGATCATACAAAAACATGTTCGTTTGAGATTTATTAATCTCTTTCCAATTAATTTTTTCATAATTATAAAGAAATTCAAAATTTCTTTTTTTTATAAAATCAATGTATCCTCTACTATAAGCAACATTTATTTTATCTAATTTATTAATGTCTTTTTCTGATTTATATATGGATTCAATTAGAATTATTCTTTGGTAAATTTTATCAAAGTGTTGTTCGAATGCTTTAATCTTAAGCATTGAGCGCAAAAACCATAGAATCCTATGAGCAAAAAAATATGAAGCATAACAAGCTTTACATAAAAATGCCAGCAATTCCTCACATTTTTCGTAATCCCCAAAAATTAAAAATGTACATAATTGTGGAATATAAAATTCTAAATCATTCCGAATAAAAATGCTACTAATAAGATTGGGATTAAGACGAATTTTCTCTAGGTCTAAAATTACATTTTTATGGGCCCAAAGATTAGTAATGGTTCTAAAGCAAGTAATATCGTTTACAGATTCTCGATTCTAAATTTATAAATTTTTCATTTTATCTTTGAAATTTTATTTTTGAAATCTAAAATAAATATTCAGGAATTTTAATTTTAATTATCTGTAAATATTGGAATCATTGAATTTTAAAATAATTTAATTTTGTTAAATTTATCAAATTACAAGATATTCTCTCCATTTATTAATGTATTTTTTCTTATCTGTATTTTTAGTTTTGAACCACAAGCATAAACAGCAAAAAAAATTTGTACAACAAGAATCTATTCAAAAATTATAAATTCAATATATATTTGATCTTATTTTTTAAATAATATATCAAAAATGTTTCAAAATATGATTATTATTAATGTTAAATTTTCTATAATAAGTTTCTTTTTTACTTGATTTTTTTATTGGGATTTGTTCTGGTGTTTCTAATAAATTATTTGAAATATCATATTCAGCTTCCATTATTATATTTTATTTACTAAATTTATAAATTATAAATGGATGAACTGTTAAAAAATTATATAAAACATATAGAAATAAATTTTTCTCCTACTTTGGCTAAAGAATTAAATGAAATTCTTGTACGAGACCTAATAAATGAAGCTCCTATAGAAGTCATAGAAACAAAATTTCAAAATAAATTAGTTCAATTTTTTGAGAATTTAAAAGGAAATGATTATATAAAGACAGCAAAGAAATTATACGAAGCTTATGTTGATTATGATGATGAAAATTTGATTCGTTCCGTGCGTTTTCTTATAAGAATTTATTCTAAGTTTATTAACGCAAAATTAGCTAAATATTTTTGTAATTGGAGAATAAAAAATAATCAAATAAAGAATATAACTGAGAAACAAATCAATAATAAATATGTGAATAAAGAAAAAGGAACTTCTGAATTATTACAAAACCACATGTTTAATAAAAGATTAAATGTTTATGATTTTGATAAAGATGATTATATAATTAATAATCATTCAAATAAAAATCATAGATCTAATAAAAGTTCCAAAAATATTGAATCCAATAATATTAAAGCTCTTGAAGATAAATACTCCAGTTTAATCTTAGAAGAGCCTAAATCTAAAAGAATTCCTTATGATTACAGTAAAAATATTAAAAAAAACAGTATTAACAAAAGTTTCAATTCGACGAACAGCAATAATACTCCAAATTATAATTATCTTCATAACTCCCCTGCAAACAAAAATAGAATTGAAAATATTGATTCTAAGAGTGAAAATAATTCAAAAACAAAATTAATAAATAAAGAAGAAAAAAGGCTTCAGATGAAATTAGAAAAGCAAAAAAATGATAAAAATAGCGCAAATTCAGTTACTATATTTGACAAATTATTTTTGGATTCTTATAAGAAAAATGATGAAAAATTATTAAACGAAGAAATAAAAAAATTAAGCGAACTTGATGAATGTACTTTTCAGCCGAATGTAATAAAAAAAGGGAGTTCTTAAGCAATTCTAGATTCTTTCGTTATAACTAAATTCTTTTTTTATGATATTTTTTTCATTATGCTTTATATTTTAATAGAATTAATCTATTATCTTAAATTTATTTTTTAAATAAAAGAATAAAATATTTTTTATTCTTTTATAATTTTGAATTAATGAATGTTTCTTATAAACATTATCTGGATAAAAATTGAAAACTTTATTTTGAAATATAAGAATTTATTTATAATTTCTTTTCTTCTATTGAACTATAAAAACTTAAGAAAAAATTAAATGAAAATAAAAATTTTATTTAAATTAGCATAAATATTTGAAATAAAAAATATGCTTGCACAAAAAAGATCAAGATCGAAATCCCGAGGAAATGAAGAAGGAACAATAAAAAAATTGAAATTAGATGAAGCACCTGAAATTTCAGATGAAACTCTAAACAAAAAAGTATTTTCATTAGATCAGGCTCCGAAAGTTTTGTGTAAATTATGTCAGAAAGACATTTCCAAAAACATTAAAATTCTATGTTCTGTCTGTGTTGATTTTGTTTTTTGCATTGACTGTTTAATCAAAGAAGCTCCACATGATCAAAAAATTAATTCTAAGCACGATTATCATATTATGGATAACCTTAATTTTAACGTTTTCCACGGAGATTGGACTGCAAAAGAAGAATTACTTCTTTTACAAGGTTTTTCTTACATTTCGGATAATATTGAATTTTTTTAAAATCTTTATTTTGATTTTAAAAATTTTATTATTTGTTTCTAATGATATTTTTTTATTTTATAAGACAATTAAATTATTATTAATTTTAGCAATTGAAAAATTTGGCTTGGACAATTGGACTGACATAAGTGAATTCATGGCTACAAAAACAAAACTTCAATGTGAAGCCCATTATTATAATTTTTATTATAAAAATTCTGAAGAAAATTTACCAGACTCGAGAGACTTCATTATTCAAAAAGATTCATATCCTAAAGTGATTAATTTGACAGAAAGATGTATAATTGATTCATTAAAAATTTTAAATGAAGAAAAAGAGAAAAGAAAAATTGAAGAAATCAGTAAAAATCAAGGAAAAATTCCTGAATTGAATTCAAATAAAGATAACAAACATAATAGATCTCGTTCCCTTGCTAAAAATAGAAATAAAAAAGACCAGAATACAATTACAAGTGCATCTGAAATTCTTGGTTATTGGCCGAAGAGAGAAGAATTTGATATAGAATTTTTAAATGATGCAGAATTGGAGATAGCTGAATTAGAATTTTTAGATGACGATACTGAAAATGATAGAAACCTCAAATTGAATGTTTTGAAAATTTACAATGCACAAATAGAAGAAAGAGAAAAAAGAAAAAAGTATATTTTATTGAAATTTTATTTTTTGAGGCCTTAGTTTAGGTTTAATATTTATAAGTGTATTTATTATATCAATCATATATACTTGATCAAATATATAATTTTAACTATTATTCCTTAAAAAATAAGAAATTCATTTCTTATTAATGTTATTTTTCTTAAAAAAACTAAAAAACTAGATTTGTCATTTGCAGAGGACTTTTGGATATAAAAAAACAAATGAATTTTGAAAGGAAATTATCAAAGGAGGATAGAGAAATTTATAATTGTTTGAAGCCTTTTGCAAGATTCATGAATGAAAAAGAATTTATTGAGCTTTATGAAGGAATAATTTTAGAAAAAAATCTCCGTCAGAGATTAAATCAACTAAAGCATTATAAAGAGATAGGTTTAAAAACTTATGATGATATTGAAAAATATCTAGAAACTGAAAATCGAAATAAAAAAGATGATAAAAAAAATATTATTAATTTAGACTATGAGGGATTAGGATTTAAATTGAACAAATTTTATGAAAAACACAATAACTCACAAAATTTGGAAAATGAATTGGAAAAAATATTGATAAAAGAACATTCATTTTCAAAAAATGAATTAATTGACATAAAAAAAATTATCATTAAAGAAATAATGAACGAAACAAGTAATTTTAGATAAATTATTCTATTTTTTAAAAAATTCCTCATTCTATAATATTTTCATTTCATTATTATTTTAATATTTGGTAAATTATTTTTTACTATTTATTATAAAATTTACTTTTAATAAATAGGCAATTCTGATAAAAGAAAAAATTTAGAAAAAATTTTTAAGGATACAAATATTCCAAAAGATAGATGCGATAATGCTATTGATTATATAATAAATTTAAAAGGTCATTAAAGACACTAATATTTATTAATAAAAAATTTGAAATTAAATATAAATTCCTCATGCAAAATTAAATAATCAAAATATAATTCATTTTTAAAATTTGATAATAATGAAAATTTTATATCATTTAAACTCATTTTGAATTATTATTTTGTTAATAAAATGTATATTTGCCTTTTAAAAACTTAAACAATAATAAAAATATCATTTACTATTATTTCATAGATATAATATTTATAATATAGAATTAGTTATAAATATTTTTTTTATTTGCCTACTTAAATAATTATTAACTAGAAGAAAAAAATTATTTTTTAATTTTTTTAATTATTTTTAAAAATAGCTTTTCCTTAAATTTATATATACTAATGTTTTTTCTTTACACTTGAATTTTATTAACTGCAACCTCAGAACCGAACATATTTGTTAAAACTTTTTTCAATTCATCCAGTTTTTCTTGTTCAGCTCCTTGTCGCAACCATAATTCAATTCTAAACATGGTCTTTTTTCCCACAATTGTTTTATCTATTAATCTGATTCCGTTGATCTATTTATTATAGAATGTTAGATTATAATTATTACAATTAAATAAAATTGAATTATTCTGTTTTTATAATTTTATTTAAATAATTATTATCTTTAATTTCAACAAACTTACAAATTGATACAAACTAAAACTTTCTCCCAAAACTATCATAATTAGTTTCAAAAAATATTCTCCAATCAAATTTAAAAATTTTGACAAATCATCTCGATCTCTGATTTCATATGAAAGAGTAAAAGTAAATCCATTGGCATTTTTTGGATCTTCCCATTTGGGACTTATGCCTTCTTCAAATAAATTCAAACCAACTATTCTATATTTCTTATCGAAAAAGCTTTGAATATTATATAATAAATTTTACTATTTTAAAGAAAGTCCATCATAAAAAATATTAGTGAGGTTAGATCCGAAATAATTATTCCAAAATTGCAAGAAAGTAATTATGTCATTAAAGCTAAAAATTTTTTTGATACTATCATTCCAATCCATTTTGGCTCCTCCTTTGGCTTCGTAATTTTCCCAGAAAACCCATGAACGCATTAATTTAACTGAATTAAGATTTACTGTTTTATCCTCTTCAAGGGCCTGAACTTGAGAAAAAATTTTTTCATTATTATCCATATGAAATTAAATCAAAATATTTTAATTAAATTATTTTTTAATTTTTAATAATAAGAATCCAATAATTTCAATACATTATTTGAAATACAAAAATTTTGTAATTTTTAATTTCTAATATTTATATGTTAACTTGTAACCTTTTATATGAATGTTTAAATATCAAAAGATATTAAAACGTATTTTAATAATATTTGTGTTAGTCGAATGTACATGATTATTGAAATTTTAGATTTTGTTCTTCTATGTAAAGAGTAAAAAATTAGTAGAATGAAAATCATTTTGGAAATATTTTTATTAATATTCTTAAAGAGCATAATGGAAAATCAAACTAAAAAAGAAAATTTTGATGTCAATTGCAATAAATTAAAATACGAATTTTATAAATGTTTGAGAAAAGAAGATCCAACTGTTGGAGATGAGATGAGATTTATGGCTAAAAATAAACTTAATGATATCAATAAATTAAAATACGAATTTTATAAATGTTTGAGAAAAGAAGATCCAACTGTTGGAGATGAGATGAGATTTATGGCTAAAAATAAACTTAATGATATCAATAAATTCAAAATTGATAAAAAAATTTTAAATCTATGCAATAATCATGAATTGATTCATTGTTTAAACAATAAATATAGACTAAGAGAAATTGAAGAAGAGCCTCTTATGAATATTTTTTCTCAACAATATGATAAAATCATGGAGAAAATAACCAGGAAAAAAAATAAAACAGAAAATACAAATTCTAATTAATATTTAATCAACTAATATCAGCATTGAATATTCGATTTATAATTGAATTATATATCATTTCACTAAATATTTAAAATTTATATTTTATAGAATCTCTAGAAAATTAATTAAATGAATACTTCAAATTATAAATTATTATATTTAAATCTATAAATTTAATGAGATTTTATTTTTGACATTATAAAAAAGCAATATAATGTAATAAATTAAAAATCCCAAATTCATTGATTCTTGACATTTATACAAAAAAAAGAACTTATTCTATGAAAGAATTATTTTGTAAATTATCTTTAAAATG
>Ga0194116_10005667_pt1 | contig 13650 bp, 38 predicted proteins | sample TA2MahsurfametaG_4_FD_148617 | JGI IMG/M metagenome (GOLD analysis project Ga0194116, IMG submission 148617) | Freshwater microbial communities from Lake Tanganyika, Tanzania - TA2015008 Mahale S9 surface | ecosystem: Environmental > Aquatic > Freshwater > Lake | place: Tanzania: Lake... | reverse complement strand
CAGGTGAATGAGAGCCCTGTGGAACTCCGCCCAGGTGACCCGTCGCAGCGTTGTCGCTGCTTTACTCGTTTGTGGTGGAGCAATGGTACCACCTTGGTTGCTCATTGCAGCGACACTCCTGCGCTGAGAGGCTCCCGACCAAGGCCAGACCATGATCCCAGAGCCCGTCTGGAGGTACTGGAGTGCACTCTGCACCTCGTTGTTGACCCTGTCGTCCTCCTGCTGGTGGTTAACGAAGCCCCCGGTGCGGTAGGTGACAGTGCAGTTCCCGTAACGGGCTACGAACCCATCGCCCGGTGTGGCGGCCGGCGCGAAGTCGTTCTGGTATTGACTGGGCATGAGTACAGCACCCCGACGGGCATCAACGATCGCCATCAGCGCCCCGACGCACTGGGCAAAGGTGAGCCGACCCGAGCGGATCGCTGCGTGTGCCAGGTCGTAGCCATCGAGGAGCAGGTCTCGTGTCCGCTTCTGGGTGTAGGGGTGCTCCACGTGGGTCTTGGGATCGCTGATCGTGGATGCCATCACCCCATCTGGGCCAATGCACAGTTCGTAGGCGGCACGGGTCCGCTTCCTCTCCTGCTTGTAGCTACCCGTCTCACTGCTCTCCACGGCCCAGACCACACCCGTGGTGGACCGCTTCAGGAATCCGGCTGCGTCGGCCTTGCTCATCTGCCCCAGCACCCCGGCACAGAACTGTCGGAGCACCGGCACGTAGGTCTTGCTCCTGTAGGGGTCCTCGAAGGGGTATCGGTTCCAGCTCACGCGCTCATCTCCTCGGTGTAGTCCAGCCAGCCTGCCATCACCATGTCCCGGTGGTGGTCGTCCTTGATCTCGGCCAGGACCTGCTGCTCTCGCTGCTGGAAGCAGACCGCCTTGTGCTCCTCCAGCGCGGAGTCCATCTCACGCCTGCTGATGTGCCGGTGGGCACACCCAGTGCAGAAGAAGTCCTCCAGCATGACGTCCTCGTAGGGGGCACGGGAGAAGAAGCCGTAGGAGGCGGTGAGGCCGCAATCGGCACACTGGGCGGAGGTGGAGGTCGTGAAGGTGATGATCATGCTCATGTCTCCTGTGTTCGTGATTCGTTCAGGGGCCGAGGCCCGGGGCCATCAGGCCTCCGGGGTGGACTCGGCCTGGACCTCGGGCTCGGTCTTGGCCTTCCGGGGCCGGACCAGCTTGGCCTCGGGGAGGACCAGGCTTGCCGTCTTGAGGGCCTTCTTGGAGGCATGTCCGATTGCCACCTTCTCACCCTGGGTGAAAGTGTGGGTGGAGGTGACCTTCATGAGCATCTTCGAACCCCAACGGAAGGGGGCCGAGGTGAACTCGTGGTCATTGCAGGTTCCCGTGCAGGTGAGGGACTCGGTGTCGACGGAGTGAATGGTGATGGTCATCTTGTTGCCCTTGGTGGTGTTGGTGTTGGTGCTCATTTGATTCCTTCCTCCTTGCTTAGTTAGTATACCATGGTGAGATTCGATTGCACGGGTCAGACCCCGGGGAGGGGCTCCAGATTGATGGAGGGAATGTCCTTGAAGACCACCTCCCCGACCTGGATATGCCACCCATGGGAGGATCCACCCACCACCTGTCCGACCACACCCTCGGGTACCTCATCCGGGAGGTGGTAAGAATCCCCCTCGGACCACTTGCGAATGATGGACTTTGCCCGGACCGTGAGACCTACCTTCATGATTGCCTCCTTGCCTGCTTAGTATACCATGGTGAGGTTTGATTGCACGGGATCTCCCCTATTCGGGGAGGACCTCAGTCATAGCACATGTGGTCCACAATCTCAGGCCAGGTCTGACCGGAGCGGACCGCCGCCACCAGGTCCTCCAGGTCGAAGAATCCATTGTCCAGGCAGGCCTTGATGATGTCCTGGAATTCGGCCGGAATGTTGAGCTTTTCCATTCTTCCTCCTTGCCTGCTCAGTATATCACTCACCTGTCTGATTGCACGGGTCTTAGTTGAACTTCGCCTGCCCCGCGCCGACCTCAGCCAGCCGGAAGAAGGCGTCGAGCTTGTCGGTCCCGAATCCACGAGACCCGCTGTACAGGCCCCGGTCGTACTCCCGGCAGTACTCCTGGACGTAGTGGTCGGGGACCACGAACCGAGCGAGGTTGGGATACTGCTCCGCAAGCTCGGCGTAGTACCGCTTCGCGTCGCGGTAGGCGTAGGGGAACTGCTCCTCGGTGTACCGACCCTGCTCTCCGCGGCCGGGCTTGGTGACGGTGTAGGCGGTGGGGGTGAAGTCGATGTTGGTCATGATTCCTCCTTGCAGGGTCAGTATACCTCAGGCCTGTTCAGTTGCACGCCTCGTACCCGATCATGTTAGCCAGGATGGTGTACTGGCTGATGGGGAGCCCCTCCTCGAGTTCCCCGAGGGTGAGGATGCCCAGCTCGGCGAGGTTCTCATCGATGATGTGAGTGACCCCTCGGTCATCAGCCCAGTCGGCGATGTCCCGATAGAAGAGGTAGGGGTTCCCGCCCTCGAGGTCGTCATATCGGGTGGGATCCAGCTGGGGATCGACCTGGGTCCCGTTGATGTCGAAGTAGGGGCCGTCGGAGCCGAGTCGGATGCTGAGGGTCTGGGTCATTGTGCCTCCTTGGTTGGCTTGGTTAGTATACCACGGTTGAGATGGGATGCACGGGATCAGAGGGGCCACTTATCCAGCCAGTCCGCCAGGTAGACTGCCCCGAGGGCCCCGAACCTGAGCAGGAAGCTGAGGGCGTGGGGTCCAAGCCAGATCACCAGGCCCCACTTGATGACGGTCCAGATGTCCATGATTCCTCCTGTCTCCAGTATACCACACTCAGGACTTGCTGCACGAATCGCACATCCACCACTGGTCTGCAGGCCAGTTGTCATTCCACATGCCGCACCACTTGCATTCCCGCCCGAACTTCTTTCCGGCCCATTGGGTGTGTGCCGAGATGATCCGACTGGGAGAATTGCCCGGCTGACGCCTCTTTGCGGTGTCGGCCTTGGGATTGTGGAAGATGGACGCCATGTTGCCTCCTTGCCTGTTTAGTATACCATGGACCCGATCCGATGCACGGGACTCAGCCCTTTCCCCTCCGGCGGGTGTAGGTGGTCTTGACCGTCTCGGTCTCGTGAAAGATCTCGAAGGCACCATCGGGAATGGTGTGCTCACCCCACTTGAGTCCGCCCTCCGTGGGCCAGGCCGAGATCCCCTTCCGGAGTTCGGTCCCCTTGGTGAGATTGGTCTGGACCTGCCGTCCGTAGAGGGTGGTCGTGCAGTCGAAGTCCTCCGTGAGGACATAGACGACGGTCGTCTTCTTGAACTCGGTGTTCTCGGGCTTTGCCATGATTCCTCCTTGCTGGGTCAGTATACCATTCCCTGGACTGCCTGCACGGGACTCACTCGATCCGGATCCCCACGCAGACCCCGTGGCCTGCCAGCTTGACGCAGGCGAGCCCATCCTCGGGACCCACCTTGAACCCGCACACGATGAGTCCGAGCGCCACGCCCAGGGCGATGATCGCCTTGGTCTTGAGAGTGAGTCCCTTCTTCTTCGACGCCTTTGCCATGGTGCCTCCTTGGTGCCGTCAGTATACCATCCCCACGCCCCGATGCACGGGCCCTCACTCCCCGTTGGCGATCCGAGTGAGTTGGCCCGCGTGGTGGAGGGCGATCTTGCGGGCCTTGACCAGGTGCTTGCCCGACAGGGTCCGGCCCGACTGGACCCACTGGGCGTAGTAGGAACCCGACCGGGCGGTCCACCCCGAGAACCCGATCCCGTTGTGGTGACGGGTGGTCTCGGTGGCCTGCTCATCCGAGGTCTGCCGCTTCCAGATCGCCACCATCGCCCGCTCCACCGCGCGGTCAGAGGTGTTGATGAGGGTCTCGATCTCGGTCCGGGTCCAGGTCTTCTGAGCCATGTTGCCTCCTTGTGGGATCAGTATACCACCGGTCAGACGGGTTGCACGGGAATCACCAGTTGTGGGGAGCCTCCATCCAGAGCTCGCTGACCTCCCATCCACTCCGAGCCGTCTGCTTCCACTTCTTCGCAGCCGCGGCCTTCGCGGCATCCCAGGCGGCGTCGGTGTGTTCCGCCGCGGGATCAGCACGGAAGGTGAGGTGCTGGGACCAGCTCTCCCAACGACCGTCCTTACTCTCCTTCCATCGTGTGACGTAGCATCCGAACTTGGCATTTGCCATGGTTTCCTCCTTGCCTGATCAGTATACCAACGGGTTGTCAGGTTGCACGGGTCAGGGCGTGACGAGCCACCGGATCACGAATGGTGCAACGTACAGCGCGCCGAGTAGGGTGGTCTCCACGAGGTCGAAGGGCCACGTGAGACCGGGCAGACGTGCGTAGCGGGCTACCTCGTCCGTCGGGTCGGATGGGTCGGGAAGTTCGAGGTCATCGTCAGGATGCACTGATCACCACCAGGTCAGAAGTGATTGGGAGGCTGAACTCTCCGTTGGTCCAGCGGATGAGCGGCCAGTGACCAGTGCCGTCTGGGTCCTTGACCAGGCTGATGACCATGCCCATTCCGGACGCGGGCCCCTCATCATCCAGGGCACGCAGCAACTCAGGTCGGGTGACCACGAGATCACCCACCTTGGGGCTCAAGCAAGCATGCCGGGAACGGGTTCACAGGGCACGGTGTCCTTGAGGAAGATCTGAGCCGTGTCGGGCCAGAGATAGGCGGTGTCACCGGTGCTGTAGCGGAGCTGCCACCGTGGGCGGCCATCCGCGCCGAGGCCGGCGTGTCGCACTCGGATCACTTCCTTGCCGTCACGGGTCTTGCGCCAGAACTCAGACATGCGCTCTCCTTGTGCGTTAAGTATACCACGCGTGAAGCATCTTACACGTGAAGTTAGCTGTGCTGTAAGTACTTCACACTCAGAAGTCCAGTGGACGCTGTTCCTGCTTCGGCCGCGCGCGTCGCGTCAGGGCGTGGCGTACTTCACGCACGACCTGGATCGTGAGCCACCCGTACACCGCGGTGGTCACGACCACGGCCTTCAGTGCTGTGCCAAGCCCTTTCACGCATCACCGACAGTGACTGAGGCGAGGTCATGCCAGACCATCCCCAGGCGGGCCACGTCGTAGTAACCGGGTGCTCCGAGGCTGTCGGTGAGCTCGGCCTCCTCCGCCTGCAGAGCGCGGATCGCCATGTCGGTCGCGAGGCTGTTTGCCATGCCAGCGCCCAGCTTCGCGGCACGGATGATGTGCTCCTCGAAGACCGAGATGGGCTTGATTCTATCCATATTCTGTGCCATGTTCTACCCCTTGTAGTTGAAGAAGCTGATCACTCCGATCGCAGGCTTGCCGGATCGGACAGACTCCTTGATCGAGGAGATGTGCTTGCAGGTCTTGTTGAGAGATCGGAAGATGGCACACTCACACTCCCAATCTCGCCGAGCACCCTTGAAGTGCCACACGTGGTAGACATCCCAACCGTTGGATGCCTCCACAACTCCACCCGCCGTGGGTTCGCCGACCGCCATGTCGTCTCCTCCTTGTGGGTCCATCATACCACCTCTGCGGTGGGTTGCACGAGAGCTAAGACGCCTTCTGAGACTAGCACCACACGTCCACGCCATAAGATCCGTACGCCCCCACCCATGATTTGCTGGCCCGCCTTGGGCCCAATGAACACCGCCGGGCTGCCTCTTTCCATCCACACGGTGTTGAATGTATCCTCTGCCACGCCGGGGACGTCATCCGGATGTCCGCCAATACCCACTGTCACTAGGTCACCCGGGTTCACTTGATGCCTTTCTTACCCGATTCAGCTCTCTTCCCAGGTACCACAACGCCTTCTCCAGGTCCTGGACGGGCTCACCCTTGTGCGGTGCCCTGAGGACGTACTTGATCACATTGCCCAGGTTGAAGTTGAGGTCAGCATCCTCAATGATGTCAATGACTTCGATCCGACCCTTGTTGTAGTGAGACGGGTGGTCGACGGCGGGATCCACTTCATGCAATTCAACTGTCCTCGTGTCGGGATCCCATTGCTCAACTGTCTTCTTCTTCGCCATTTGTCAAACATACAATGTTCAAGTCAATTGTTCACCATCCGAATCCAAGAACGCGCTATGCACCCACCACGTCTTTCCTTTCGCCAGCACCTTCATGTACGTCTGCTGGCCGTCCTTCATCTCATCCAAGACAAGCACTCTCTCACCTGCACCCACCGTTCCCGTGAGGTGGGGCACCACGTCGGACCTGATGAAGACCGAGATGATGTCCTTGCCCACGTTCCCGTCGCGGTCCTTCACGACCGCGATCTCACCCGGTCTTGGCTTCAGCATCGCCGCCTCCAAGGTCTCCTCCGAGCATGACCGCCGCCATCAGGGTGTCAATAGTCCCCTTGTCAGCGTCCACGGTCTCCCGGTACTTGAGGATCCGCTTCTCGTGCTCCTCGATGTTCTGACGAAGTGTGGTGATCATCTCCAGGTTGTGCTTCGCCGCAGCGTCCCACCCGCCCAGAGAGATCTTGTCCACAGTGAGTCGATCCACAGGAACGGTCAGACGGCTCGACTTGCCGGTCACGAACATGGTGTGTCCGATCTGCCGCGCCGCGGACTCGTTGGAGGCGCACACGAAGCCCCAGGTCTCACCCCACCCGTGGCGGACCTTCCACACGAAGTCGTTGTCGGCCTTGAGTTGGGCCTGCAGACGCGTCAGGTTCTCCGCGAGCTTCTGGGCCCGGCGAGACACGAGGTTGTGGCGGAGGTTGCCTCGGCCGTTGAAGTAGCTCTGGCAGTCGCTCCAGGAAGTCAGACCAAGCTGCCACGCCTCCTTCGGAGTGGGCCAGCGAGGCTTCTCCTTCTTGGTGAGGTACTTCTCACCCTTCATGACCAGGTCGACGATCTCGTCAACGCGGGCGATGGTGAGAGTCTGAGAGGGGTTGGTGCGCGGCATGCTGTCTCCTTGTGTCTCTATTCTAATCGGTGAGGGTCCACCTGCACGGGTCAGATGGACGCGAGTCCCATCTTCAAGACCTCGACCCGTCGGACCTGGGAGGGACGAGGATCACGGTGATTGGACCACTTCTTGATGTCCCGCTCGATCACCTTCTTGAGGAGTCGGATGGATTCCTCCTCGGTCTTTCCCCACTGTCCACATTCGACCGTCTTCGATCCACTCGCATTGAACCAGGTCTTCCAGACGTCCTCGGTCAGACCCGTGACCTTGAGGTAGGAGAAGAATCCCGCGGGAGCGTGAGTCGTTTCGACGAAGAAGTTGAGACCAGTCATGTTGTCCTCCTTGCTGAGTTAGTATACCATGGATGGGTCTCGTTACACGGGATCAGCGATCCTCGTCCTCGCGGTACCGGAGCTCGAGCTCTTCCCGTCCGTCGCGGACCATCCGAGAGAAGATTTCCCGAGCGCCCTGAGAATTGACCAGGGTGAAGACCATGCACCTGATGATCTCCTGCGCATTGTCCGTCGGAGATCGATCGGTGAAGTGCTTGCCCTCGAGGTCGTACTCGCAGTAGTCAACCAGAATGTCCGCGAGCTGTGCCATGTCCAGGTCCATGATTCCTCCTTTGCTTAGTTATTGTACCACACCCGGGAAGACCTGCACGGGATCACCCGACCAGGGCATACTCCGTGTCGTCATCGTCCTCTTCATCCTCATCCTCATCTTCAGGAGGATTCTCCGACCACTCACCGTCCACAAAGTACAGAGTGTCCGTGGGCATATCCATGAACTCCGCCTCGAAGTCCGCACCGTCTTCATCCGACTCGGAAACCGACCAGGTCCCACCGCAGCCATTGGCACAATCGGAGTCCAGGATCTCGAGGGCCTCCTCCAGTTCCGGAGTGAGCTCGAGGTCGCCAATGTCAAACTTGACGAAGTTGCCCTTGACGATTCCATCCTTGTTCTTGATCATTCTGTCCTCCTTTGTTCCTTGGTTGGCTGGGTCAGTATACCATTGGTTTGTTTGATTGCACGGGCAGAGCCCGGAGGCCATCAGGCCTCCGGGACCACCTCAACCTCCGGAGCCTCCGAGACCTGGGCCTCGGACTCCGCCTTGGCCTTCCGAGGACGAACGAGGACCGCCTCCGGGAGGGTCTTGTCCGCCGCCTTCAGGGCCTTCTTGGAGGCGTGTCCGATGGCGATCTTCTGTCCCTGGGTGAACTCACCCGGAGAGGTGACCTTCATCAGCATCTTCGAACCCCAGCGGGTCGGAGAGGACTCGAAGGGGATGTCATCACAGACACCCACCACCGTCAGCTTTCCCTCGGACTCCACCACACCGTTCACCACCACATTGTTCTTCATCTTGGTCTCCGTGTTGTTGGTCTGGGTCTTCTTGGCCATGATTGTCTCCTTGGTTTGCTTGGTTATTGTACCATTCACCGGTTCAGTTGCACGGGTCAGATCAATTCCGCCGACGTGTCATTCCAGAGGACACCGGGATCGGGACCCTCGTCATCTTCCTCCTCATGCTCGAAGTACCCCTCACGGTGGGCGAACTCCGCAACCTCTCGCTCACTCATGTAACCGAGCAGGTTCTGGGCGAGGACCTTGGGATCGATCGTCCCCTCATCCATCCCTTCGAGGAACTTGTTGGTGTACTCTCGGGTGATTCGGCTCATTCCTTCCTCCTTGCTTGGTTAGTATACCACGGGTCAGACAGGTTGCACGGGTCACTCGCTGCGGGTCACATGCCGGAGCACGGGGTTCATGTAGTCTGTGTAGTTGGAATCATTCTCCACGGAGGACCCCGCGAGGCGGCCCAGACCCATGGGCTCCACCTCACCGTGCTTGAAGTCTCCAGTCCCCAGGTATTGGGCCCATTCCTCAGGCACGCCCGCCTCGGGCACGAACAACTCATCCGTGAGCATGTAGTCGAATGCGAGCTGATTGGTGATCACCTTTGCACGCTGGGTCTCCGTGAGCTGGTCCCAGGGGATGAACTCCACGAATGCCGCCTCCTCCTTGGTGAGTTCCGTGCAGTAGTCTCCGAACGGGTGAACCACGATGATCGTCTCGGTCGCCATGCTTGCCTCCTTGGTTGGCGCGGTCAGTATACCATTCACAGGTGTGGTTGCACGGGATTTGACCCGTGCAACCAGCCCATCAGTTACTGATCAAACGGGAGATCATTGGGATTTGCATACAGATATTTGATGATCCCATCCTGCCCCTTGAGAGTTCCGATCGGGATGAGATTAGGAGATCGTGCAACCCGCTCCTCCATGATGATCCGATCCGCAGGGGCGAGCTGGTCGAACGGGATTTGCGGGATCGTTTGGGCGAGGCATTCGTTTTGATAGTAGAGTGGGCTCATCTCGAACGCGCCTTCGAGGAGAAGGAACTCATTCCATCTTTCGTTTTCCATTTGCCCTCCTTGGTTGGCCTCGTTATCATAACTCATTCCCGTTCCGTTGCACGGGTCTAGCGGGAGGAGTGGCCTTCCGCAGCGAGCATCCGATCGATCAGGTCCCAGCCTTCCGCAGCGTCGGACACAGGTATCAGCATGCCCCTTCCGACGACGTAGTATCCGTCAGGCTTCCGCTCGACGCGGAAGGTGCCGCCTTCCGTATTGAATCCGACGCCGTCACTAAACTTGATGGTGTCCATGATCAGTCCTCCTGAGACCCGCCACGGCAGGCTCGCTTGTTGTCTTCCTTGCGCTTGTCGGGCCGAATGTCCGATCGACCCCGCCAATCTGCCGGAGTGCCGCCCGCCGCGAAGTGGGCCGCCCGATCGAAGCCCCGGAGCAGGCGGAGAGAGTCGAGGGTCCGCTTCACGCGGTGCTTGGCGTTGACGTCCTTCTTCGTGCGTGCCATGTTTCCTCCTTGCCTCTCCAGTATATATCGACGCGGGCTCGTTGCACTAGAGACGATGGCGATTCACGATATCCACGAGACGGGTCAGAGCCCAGACCACTGCACGCATCAGGGGACCGTCTCGAGGTTCATCTCCGCAGTCCCCCCGCGCGTGGCGCGTGACGCGTCCGCGCGTAAAGTACGCCACGCGCGCCTCCACGCGTGCGGAAAGTGCTTTACGCTCCTGTGCTGATGAGGAGGCATTCCGCCTCAGGGACCACCATGTCGACCTCATTGTCACCTCTTGCGCTTCCCCAGATCCATGTGGGAGACCCGTCGTGAGTCACCCGACGCAGGGCCTTGAATTGTACCGTGCTTCCAAAACAGTCATATGAGACGAGGTTGCCCACCTCGATCCTGTGCTTCCCGACCTCAGGATGTCGCTCGGGTATGGGTGTCCGCTCCACAGGAGCCGGGGCAACTGCTTCCTTGCGGGGGCGGCCCCTCTTGCGCTTGACGGGTGTCTCCTCTGTCACTTGGTCTCCTTTGGTGGGCGCTTGCGAAGGCTCTTGATGGGTATTGCCATGAGTTGTCCGTCGATGAGGCAGTCCTGCACCATGGCACGCCAGTTTGGGTCGTAGCGGCCAGTGCCCATCACCAGCACGGTGAGCCAGCCCTTGTTGTAGTCGTGGTAGAATCGGATCTGTCCGCCATCTCCGGCAGTGGTGTTGACCGCGCGGATAGTACCTTTGAACTTGTCCTGGATCCACGACCAGTCGTCGGGGTGGATCATCCCTGTGGCCTGAGAGTCGCGTGTGATGCGCTCAGCCTTGTCCTTCACGCCGGGTCGACGGGCCCAGTACATGCCGTGTGCTTTGCGGACCTGCAATGCGACCGAGGTTAGGACGGAGATCTGCTCCTCAGTGAGGTGGGTCGCCGGAGTGACCCCTCGGCCGCGGACCCGTCCGATCACTTCCAGCTCCCAGTCACGTGCCTTGTTTCCGGCTGCGAGGCGGCTGATGATGTTGGTCAGGTACCGCGAGTCCCCGCCCGCAGAGGGCAGGAGGAGCGTCATCTCAGCAGCCAGGGCCACGGACGGCCTCGGGTCCCCGGCCTCGACGAGAGCCTGAAGCCAGGTGATCCCGCCCCCACGGGGTGCGATGCCCGAGGCCGCCAGATCGGACAGGAAGCGGCCGCTCCGCGTGTCACCCAGGCCCGCCTCCTTGTACTGCGCCGCGAGGTCCTTCACCACCTCGTGATCCATTGCTGCCTCCTGTTGCCAGTTTAACCCTGTTTACGCCCCTTGCACGAGCCTTATTGCCCCATGGTCTCGAATATTCGAAGCAACAGACGAAAACAGGGGGTGGTAGGACGATTTGTCCCCCACCCCTCGAGGACTAGGCCGAAGCGACCAGAGTGAAGCCAGTTTCCGTCATTGCGAGGAACTGACGGGATCCAGCTCCGCCGTATCGGTTCTTCTCCACCTCGAGGATTCGGAGACCGGCGAGATCCGGGTCCTTGACTTCAATCGAGAGATGACAGTGGCAATCCACCATGTGCTTCAGGGTGTTGGTGCCAGCGAACTTTCCACCCTTGGTGACCTGGCCGATCACAACAGGATTGACGTAGTGCTCCTTGGCATATTCCGTCACCGCCTGGAGGACCCGCTCCGGAGTCTTGGAGTTGGTGGCTCCGTCCGGGTAGTGTCCGTCGTCCATGCACTGGAGAGAATCCAGGATGAGGAAGAAGGGCTTGCCCTTGTGCTTGACCGAGTTCCGCATCTTGGTGCAGTTGTCCAGGAGAGTGGGGACATGGATCTCATTGGAAGCCACGAAGTGACACAGGAGTCCGAGTCGCTGGCTCGTCATCCGAAGTTGGTAGAGGCTCTCCTCACCCGAGTTGAAGACCACGGCCGCACCATTGCGGGACAGAGCGTCCGCGAGGAGGAGCATGGTGGTGGTCTTCCCCGAGCCAGCTCCGCCCGTGAAGAGGGTGACTGCACCCGGAGTGAAGCCCTGTCCGCCGAGAGCAGCGTCCCAATACTCGAGGCCGGAGGGGATCTTCCGCTTCATGGCGTCCGGGACCTCCACCTCGTTGAGGGTGGTGCCGAACTCGAAGGTGTCGTTCATCTTGATCCGCATTCTGTCTCCTTGGTCTTTGTTGGTTTGCCGTTCCTTGGCTTAGTTATTCTACCACTCGCCCGTCTCGATGCACGGGTCTCACCAGGTGACCAGCACCGCGATGTCCCCGTTCTCATCGTCCTGGATGAACTCCGGCTCCTCGTCGATCATGGGCTCGAACACACCCCAATCGATGTCCTCGGTCTCACCGTGAGCCTGCCAGGTGCCGCGGGAGACCTGGACGATCTCGACCGGACTCTCACGCTCGGAGTCGAGCATCATGATCTGGATGTCCTGGGGAAGGGCCTGAAGTTCCTTGATCAGTTCCGCGACGGTCATGTTGTCTCCTTGGTTCCTTGGTTGGCCAGGTTATTGTACCACCAGGTGGTCCCGATGCACGGGTCAGTCTGTCATGAGCTGGTTGACCCGGTCACGGCAGGCCTCCTCAGAGCCGAAGAACCCCATGAGACAGCCGTTCATGATGAAGCACCAGGTTCCGATGTCAGTCTCGTCCATCGTGGAAGACCGGGCCACATCATCGGCAGAGATCTGAACGACCGGGAGCGTGTCACCAACGTTTCGGTATGCCATTGCTTCCTCCTTTGCTTGGTTATTGTACCACAGGTCGGGCAGGTTGCACGGGATCACCAGCGGTGGGGCGGCTCCATCCAGAGCTCTCGGACCTCCCATCCGCTCCGAGCCGTCTGCTTCCACTTCTTCGCAGCCGCGGCCTGCGCGGCATCCCAGGCGGCGTCGGTGTGCTCGGCCGAGGGATCAGCTCGGAAGGCGAGATGCTCATCCCAGCTCTCCCAGCGACCCCCCTTGCTCTCCTTCCACCGCGTGACGCAGCATCCGAACTTGGCACCTGCCATGATTGCCTCCTTTGCTTGGTTATTGTACCACTACTGGGTCCCGATGCACGGGTCAGTCTTCGTACGCCAAGAGTTCCCGCGGCTCGCTATCCTGGTATCCGACGTAGACCCATTTGCCGTCCAGCGTGAGCATGTATGCGTACTCCTCGACTCGCGTGAGGCACTCCTTGTCAATCCGGGCACCTTCCCAGCCGCCGTCGTTGAAGTATTCCGGGCGGCCACCCGACATCGAGCGGATGCCGCCTCGGATCCAGCCGGTTGTCACCATGACCTCCACATCCTCACGAGCCAGGTCCAGGAGCTCCCTCTTCATGTGGCTCGGGTAGCCGTCGTAGTGGCAGTAGGTGGCTCGGTAGCGGCCGTCGGGGGTCTCGTAGCCGATGGTGGAGCGGGTTGCCATTCAGACCTCCTCGGGCTCTTCGAACACCTCGTCCGCGATCTCACGAAGGAGCTCCGCGCACATGTTGGGATCCCCGCCGTCCTCAAGGAACTCGGAGACGATCATGTTGATGTGGCCACTGAGAGTTGCGAAGTCCATGATTCAGGCCTCCAGGAGGGTGGAAAGGGTGTCGTCCATGCACCAATCATTGGTGAAAGCGAGGCCACGTCCGATGAGGAGGGCCCAACCTCGATCGAGGTTCTCCGGGACCTCGAACTCGAAGAAGGAGGCGTTGCCATCGTCTCGGATGTGTTCACCGAGCTCGAAGTATGCCGTCTTCAGAGCCTCGAGGCTCTCGAAGTCGTCCGTGCTGCCGATGAGGAAGATGAACTTGCGCATTTGATCTGCTCCTTGGTTTGCTGGGTTATTGTACCACAGGGTGTGCCCGATGCACGGGTCAGGTGCTGTAGAAGTTCTCGATCGTGTCCATGATCCCCTTGACGTTCTGTGCGACACCG
>Ga0194116_10005666_pt1 | contig 13651 bp, 18 predicted proteins | sample TA2MahsurfametaG_4_FD_148617 | JGI IMG/M metagenome (GOLD analysis project Ga0194116, IMG submission 148617) | Freshwater microbial communities from Lake Tanganyika, Tanzania - TA2015008 Mahale S9 surface | ecosystem: Environmental > Aquatic > Freshwater > Lake | place: Tanzania: Lake... | reverse complement strand
GTCCTTCGTTACGAGGATCGCCGGTGATGAAGGACTATCTTCGCGAAAAGAACTATCTTGTTCTTGTTTTAGTTGTAACATGAAAGATATGATCATGTTATCAACCTTGGATGAAAGTAATTCAGGTGGTAGATTAGTCAAAATGCTTGGGTTAATCGCCACTATACGCAGCGTCGCACCATTTTGTAATGAAATGCCATCGACCAAACTGCCCTTTTGTCTCAATTCGTCTAACGTCTTAGATGTCTGTCTAGCGTTTCTACCAACTTCATCTAAACGACTTTTGTGATGATCTAATTCTTCCAACACCGCCATCGGAATGATTAAGTCGTTATCCTCAAAGGAAAAAATAGAATTTGGATCGCTAAGTAAGACGTTTGTATCTAGGACATATGTTTTTTTCATATTACTCTAAAAACAACTATAACACATTTTGAACAAATGCTTACTGATTTTGTAGTGTTTGCGTTAAGAAGAAACGATATATGAAAAAAACAAAGAAACTAAAGCTAATAGACGATAGGGCTTGTTACTCTTTACATGAATTTTACAATGTTAATTGCGAGAAAAAAACATGTAAAAACTGGATCGATTATACCGACGGAAAAAATTGCGTCATAATTGCTTCAAAGACGGGTCCTAAAACCCTTCAAGAAATAGGAAAAATCTATAACTTAACGAGAATGAGGATCTGCCAAATTGAAAAGAACATCTATCAAAAAGTAAAAACTGTATTGCAAGATTAAGTTTTACTTTTTAACTATTTTTTTCTTGTTTTTGGAATCTTTTTCAGAAAAAGAAGCATCATTTTTATTATCTATTTGTGAATCTGATTCTTCTTCCTGAATAGCAACAAATTCTTGTTCTTCTAATTTAGCTTCTATTGAAGCGACAACTTCAATTTGAGGTTTAGTTTCTTCAACCTGTTTTTTTTCAGAAGTAGGTTTTTGCTTGATCGTTAATTCGACATGCTTCTCGAAAACAAGCGAAATATCTTCGTCGCTTTCTTTTTTTAATTCTTTGGGCGAAAGCGTTAAACCATGCTTACCAACGACGTATTCTCTTTTTGGATCAAGTTGTTTTTCGGTTATTTCGCTTAATAACGCCCTATTGTGATGACGCGACATGTTCATTCCTTAGGTTTTTTGTCTAGTTCAATTGTCAATTTAACGAGCTCTTTTGACATCGTCTGTAGTTGACGAAGACCTTTTCTTGCTCGCACACCAGCAGCAACAGTTCCTTTTGCATTTTTTGTTACATCAAGCTCAAGGGCTTCAACTAATGTTTTTAGATCGGTCCATTTTTGTATTACTGTATTTTCGTCCATGATTTTCTCCTAGGCTGTGTACTAAAATATATGCTTAAACGTAAATTAGTAAATCTATTGCATCAGATGATTAAATTCTTTTGGAAAAAGTTCTTTGTTTTTTCTATAGAATCTTTCCCAATCTCCGTCTAAAATGTATGAGATAGCGTGGTCAGTTTCGTTTCTAATAGATCTACCTAACGATTGAATAATCAATTTTGCTGTCATGTATGGATACCATTTTTCATTTTTTTCCATTCTTTTTTTAACTACCAAATCTCCAAGATAAGGAAATGGCACCTTACAAACTATTTGAAATCTACTTAAATCATCTTTTAAATCAACTCCTTCCATCATAGAAGGACTTAAAAGAACTGTTGGTTCTTTGTTCTCAACATGTAACTTTAAAACCGCATCGCGATTTGTCGAATCGTGCAACATCAATCTGTCAGAATCAATATTGTCTTTTATATATTTAGCAATTTTATAATTTGTACAATGAATTATACCTTTGTCTTTATCGTGTTTTTCCAGTAACAATTTTACAGTTTCTACCATAATCGGCAAAGTTTTATCGATTGTCGACTTAGACATGCTTCCAGCAGGAATATAATGAATAGGTCTATTTTCGACAAGAAAAGGCGATTGAATCGATAAGTAAGCAACTTCATCAAGTTTTAAGCCCAAGGATTCGCAAAATACTTGTTTATCAACTATAGTAGCTGACATCATCAACACTCTTCCTCCTAACTTAAAAAAAGTATTAAAAGAATAAGGAGATACATCGATTGGTTTAAATTCATATTTTTTACCGGCCTTCTTATTTTCAAAAGAAGGCATCGCAATGTTCATTATCCAATTCTGGGGTTTATATACTTCTACGAACGTTTCTATTTTAGAAACGTGTTTTTCTAATAGTTCGTATTGTTTTGATTGAATTCCATAGCCCTCTACGTCGTTACTTAATTTAAGTAATGATTTTTCTAGAGAAGATATGTGCTTAGTTAGCGCTCTTTTGTAAGTAGTTTTAATCCATTCGAAGATTGTTGATTGCTGTTCGTTCTTTGGTGGCTTGCATTTCAAAATATCTTTTGCAAATTTTTCAGAAAACGTAACTTCGATAAATTTACCCAATTCGCTTTCTGTGTTGTGAGCTTCATCAACAACTAACAAAGCTCGTGGCTCGAGTTTACCAGAATAGGTAGATTCTGCAAGTATGTAGGGAAAATTTGTTACAGAAACAGGAGAATCAATAAATTGTTGTTTTTCAATAGAATAAGGGCATGTTACTTTACAATGTTTTTGAAACTCTGTTCCAGCTAACTGTTTAGTTAGCTTTGACAATATTCTTTTTGATTCTGCACAAGACTGGTCTGTATAAAATCCACATTGATAATTCGTAGAAGATTTGATCGATCTTACTAGGTTTTTTCCGGAAATTGGTCCAAAATCGTTTAGATATTGCGCCTGTAATATCTTTTGCGTTGTAACGACGTAAGCGCCTGTTAAAATTTCGCCATCTTCTTTTTTAATGGCTTCACCATGAGCTTCCAAATATCTAGCAATCGTTAAACCGGTCGCCGATTTTCCAACACCGGTGCCTAGTTCTAGAACTACATATTTTTTTCCAGACTCAAAAGAGTTTATCGCAAACTCGATTGCTTCTTTCTGTTCTTTCCTAATCGTTTTAAAAGGAAAGTAATGTTCGTATGGGTACTTAGGCATCGATTAATGATACATCATTAATCACGACATTTGCAATTTACTTTTTATCGCCAATTATCTTATCGACGATTCCCATTTGAATTGCTTGCTCAGGCGTTAGAAAAAAGTCGTGACCCGCTTTCATCAGTTTGTCTATGTCTTCTTTTTTCATTTTTGTTTCTGACATTAGGGCTGAAACCATTAAGGCCTGCAGTCTTTCAAATTCTTTCATTTCATTCATCGCTTCAAAGACGTTACCTAAAACGCCACCCGAAATAGGATGAATCATAATTCTTGCGGAACTTCCTATCATTCTTTTTCCTTTTACTCCCGAGGCTAATAAAAGGACTCCAGCAGACATGACTTTTCCGAGGGCGATCGTGTGAACTGGGCAAGGTAAAAATTTAATAGTGTCATAAAGAGAGAACATTTCGTCAACAGACCCGCCGTACGTAGATATTACAAGATAAATCGGTTTATGATTCTGATTAGCGAGATGAAGTAATTGAACGATTACATTCGATATTGAATGTTCATTAACTTCTCCATGAAGCACGACCAACCTATCATCGACGCCTGAAGATTGCGAAATGTAATATACATCATCTATTCCGTTAGATTTACTCTTTGAATAAGCGTTAATCGGTCGTCCCATTTTTTGCTCCTTCGTACAATCCAGTTATTGTTAGGTCAGGTACACAATCTTTTAAAAACGATGATATTACTTGAGCTAATTCAACGTTTTCTAATTCTAAACTTAAAAAATAAATTACTAAACATCTTTGTCTGTCTGTTACGCCAAATTCGGCTATTTCTTTGACTATCTTTCTAGCTACTAAATTTTCTTCAGCTAATTTGTCAGCATTAGATTTTCCAAAAAGTTCAGTCATATAAGACCTGACGATCGATTAAAAGTGTCTATTTTACAAAGAGTTTCGCCTAAAATTCTTACGTATTTTCCATTAATTTCAGCGCCGTCTATCTCGGATGTTAGGATTACAAAATCTCCCCATTTTTTATGATCTAAAATAAACTTAACGGCTTCCCAAGTAGGTAAATCGGCGGAATTTCCTTCTAATATTGTAGAAAAATTATTTGGTATAGAAGCTCGTATATCTTCAATTTTCATTAAAGAATTCATGTGTTCTTTTCCTGAAGAAATTTCAGACGTGCAAATATCTGTTACTTTATGAATGATTCCACAGTTGTTACACTGCGAATATTTTACAACAACTGTATCATCATCCTTTATCATAGAAAAAACGATAAATTTATGTGAAGGAGGGTCTTTAAGATTTTTATACTGCGGTAAAACGCATCTACACTTTATGAGATGTTTTTGACCTCTCATGTTACTTCTTCTTGGAATTTTCTAGTTGTTTGTTAGTAGCTCCAATAGCTAATTGATCTTTTACGACCCGCTGAAAAGTAGGTAACGCGCGCTGATAACCTTGCGATAGCGATAGCTCTAAAAGATTTATAACGGCATGTATTTGCGCTGGCGATAGTTGTGGTTCAAGTTTACCAGTACTATTGGCTACAGTAATGTTGGCTATGCTAGTATCTTTTGCATGTTGCAATAATGTTAACGCTTCTCTCGAAATTTTATCTACTTGGTTCATTTTTTCACCATAGTTAATAGATTACAATATTTATTGACGCTGGTAAACTAAAGACATCGATATGACTTATACTTTAAAACAAGTGTATCAACACAAAAAAATTCTTGAAACTAAAAACAAAGTGGTTGCCGCTCAACTTGCGATGCTTGAAAAAAAAGAAGTCGAAGCATTGATTAATGAAGCGATAGAAGAAAATATTGATGACGTACAGGCAGTTATAGAAAAACTAAGATCGTTTGAAGACATTATCAAAAGTGATCCTAGCAAAAACGCTGCTGAAATGACCAAGATATTACAAGATCAAATGGATGAAATAAACGCAGCAATTGCTAAAGACAAAGAAGGCGGCGTAATTGGTCTTTTTCAAAGATTATTACCGGAAAAAAATCCTGTAAACAAGGCTTTAGCTTTTATTGCTGCACTTGAAGCTGGGTTTAAAGTTCTACCCACAATCGTAAAAAATAATTTAAAATCCGCATCTGATCCTAAAAACAAAGAAAAGTCGATTGATGAATTAACGACGGGCGAAGATGAAAAATTACAAAAAGCCGGTGATATTATTCGAAAATCATTTCAAAAAGCCTTCATAACGAAGGGCAAATTGGCTAGTTTAAAGTTCGACGCTAATAAAGCTGGATTGAGCGATTTTATTTTTGGTTTAACCACTCTCAAGTTAGAAACTTTAAATAATTTAGCAAAACAAATAAACGCAGGACCGCAAGCTAGCGTCGCTGCCGACGCAGCAGACGTCACCGAGCCGGCGTCTGAGGAAGCTAGTTCAAAAGAAGACAAAGGTGGAAAAGGCGTCGGACCATTCGATAAAATTAGAGACAAAATTGGCGCAGCAAAATCATTTGATGAGTTGATTAATTCCGTAAAAACTTTAGGCGCAGGAACAAAAATAAAATTAGGTAGTGGACAAGAAATTGAAGTTAAAAAATTATTAGACTCTTTGGAAAAGATAAAAAACGATCCTGACCCGAAGAATTACGACGAAAGAAAATTAAAAATTGAGATGGGTATTACAAACGCTGGTGGTCTTAGGGATAAGGTTTTTCAGTTACTTCGTGGTGCAAAACCAGCGGGTAAAGACGCAGGACCAGGTCAACCCATTGTAGATAAACAACAAAGACAACAAATCGTTGCATTAACTAGTGACGTCGCAAAGAAGGCTGGAATAACAGATGGAGATTCTGTTCAAGCGTTAATGGATAAACTTGATTTTAAGATTGGTTCGTTAGAGGGCGCCTTAGTTGTTCCTCAATTACAAAAACTACAAAGAAAATTTAATATACCCGAAGAACAAACCGACGGATTTATTAGAGGATTGATGTTGGATTTTGAAGCTGATTTTAAGAATGAACTACAAAATTCTATTACTAAAGAAATTGAAAGAATAAAGAAAGAAAGAGAAGAAAAAAAGAAAAAAGGCGAAAAAAACGTTAGTATAGACAATGAACTAAAAAGTGTAATGGGAACCTAGTTTGCGATTATCGTTTCAATTTCGTTTATAGATTGTAAAAATTTACTGGCATAAAACATGCCTGATTTGATACCCGCGTATGGAAATGTTTTTGAATTGAGATCGCAAATTCCAAAAGTTCTTGCGTCTTTAACTGCGCGTAAAGATCGATCTATCATAAAAGTTTTTTGTTTTTTATTAGAAGTTTCTTTTAATCTAATAGTAATCCTGTTCATTCCTAAATTTTGTAGACGTTTTGTTGCTACGTCTTTTTCGTATTGATTATCAGAATTTATGATTTTTTCTTGTAGTTTTTTAAGGTGTAGATCAACCAACGTTGATGTTGCTTGATTTTCTATTCCGATGCCAGATGTTGTAATATCAACTGAATCCACTCGAAAAAATTTATTTAAGTCAATATTACTGATTAATTCGCCTTTATGAGTAGATACGACGTCGCTACAATTGATAGTTGCAATATCGTTTAATAAATTAGCATTTTCTATATCGTACTTTACGATTACCGGTACCAATCGTAAAGACCCTCTGTCGTAGTTAATCTTTAAAGTATGTAACACTTCATCAGATAATCCTCTAATAAATAAAATTATTGTTTCTTTAGAAGAAGATGTATCTTCTAACAATCTATGTATTTCTGAGACTGATTCTACAAATCCATCAACGCATATCAATCGAGGATTTAGAAATTTTGTAGATTTTAGATTGAATGCAGGAATTAAATCTGAAAAAAAACTTCCTTTAACTAATTCGACAATATCATCGTCGCCGTTAACAGGGTGTTGCGATAACACTATTTTCCCGTGTAAACCAGCATATTGCAAACAATCATCTATCATCTCGATGAGATGCTCATCTTCTAAAAAAGTAGATAATAATTTTTTAGTAGATGATTTATCGAATTTTTTTAATTGAGTTGGTATAACTTCTCCATTCGAAAGAAAAGCTATAAATCCTTCTAAACCGCCCGCCGCGATAGCCTCAGCTTGCAAAAGATGAGACATCAATAATTCAAAAATTATTTGTTCACAAATATCATTGTGCTCTAATTTTTGTAATTCTTGTATACAAATTGCAAGATTTTTATTTTTACAAAAATCAATAATAGTTTTTTGTATTTTTTTATTAGAGATTTTTATCTTTTCACTTGTAAAAATATTGTCCACTAATTAAAGTTATATAATCTTTTTTAGATTGTACAACTCTAAGGTAAAAACTTTACGGCGTTTAAAAACAGTTTGAATAAGACCGTTAAAATGGCGCCGCCAACTGCAGCCAGCGTCCATTTAATGGTTGCAGTCGTTGTTTCATTAAATTTTTCTATATTTTCTATAGAAGACTCGATTTTTTGTATTTTAAGTTGTAATTCGTCGGCTTCCTTTTCACAAGTTTCACCAACAATTTCGGCTTCTTTTTTCCAAGCCATTATGTCGTCAACGTTTTTTTCGACTCTATTCGTTGATTCTACTTGTGTCGCTTTATTAGCGGCAATTCGCGCGAATAAACCGTCATCTGGATGATATATTGCTTCATGAATCATGTCGACTTTTTCAACGATTTGAATTTGACTTTTTTCTATGCCGTCTATTTTGTATAATAGTTTATCAAAACCGCCATTTAGGGCTGGACTATCATCAAGTTTTTTATGAATATTATGAAGTAATTCAACGGATTTTTCATTAACGTTGGATTCATCGACTTCAATAATTTGGCGGCGAATATTTTTTTTGTTCATCGTCAGATGTAATAAGTATTTCTTTCTTGCAGAAAGAATATAGAAAGAACAAGAAAGAAAAATAAATTTAAATTTACTTTAACAAAATTTTAATAAATTTAGCTTATGAACAGTTTTAATATAAAAGAAGAAATATTTGGCAAAAAGAAGTCACAGTTAGACAAAAATTCACAGGTAATATTTGTCGCTGATCTTTTTGTAGAGGATTATGTAGGAGGCGCAGAATTAACTTCAGAAGCTCTAATAAACGAATGTCCTCTTAAGATTGAAAAAATTAAATGTCAGGACGTTACCATGGATATTCTCCAGCAAGGTGTACACAAATATTGGGTATTTGGTAACTTTGCTGCGCTCAATCCACAATTAATTCCAAGCATAATTGCTAATTTGCAATATTCTGTTCTTGAATATGACTATAAATATTGTAGATATAGATCTCCAGAAAAACACCAATCATTGACTAACTCTGTCTGTGATTGTCACGATCAACTCAATGGTAAATTAATATCAGCTTTTTATCACGGGGCTAATTCACTTTGGTGGATGTCAGAAGCTCAAAAGTCATGGTATCATAATTTATTTCCGTTTTTGGTAGAAAAAGATAACGTTGTGTTATCTAGCGTTTTTTCTAAAGACACTTTAGGTAAGATTAAATTATTGAGAAACAACCTAAAGGGAATACAGACCGATCGTACAAGTTGGATCGTATTAGGCAGCGAATCTTGGATAAAAGGATTTGACGATGCAAAAAAATGGTGTGCAGATAATAACATTGAACCGACTATTTTGTGGCATCTACCTTACGAGGAGACGCTTGCCCGCATCGCAAATGCCGAAGGTTTCGTTTATTTACCGAAAGGCAAAGATACATGTCCACGCATGGTAATCGAGGCCAAACTATTGGGTTGTAAACTTCATCTAAATGATAACGTTCAACACAAGGACGAAGAATGGTTCTCTACTGATGACGTTGATTCTATAGAAGAATATCTCTATGCAGCGCCTAGCTTGTTTTGGAATGGCATAAAAAAGGCAATGGACTACAAACCCAGAATAAGTGGTTACACAACTACGCTTAATTGCGTAAAACAAAATTATCCTTTTGTCGAAGCCATTACATCGATGTTAGGTTTTTGCGATGAGGTTTGTATTGTTGACGGAGGATCAACGGACGGTACTTTAGAAAAAATAAAAGAATTATCTGACCTAGATTATAGGATTAAATTAAAGATTATTGAAAGAGACTGGAACGATGCTAGATTCGCTGTGTTTGATGGTTTACAAAAAGCAGAAGCCCGAGCGATGTGCACAGGTGATTTTTTGTGGCAGATGGATAGCGATGAAATCGTGCATGAGGACGACTATGCTAGAATAACTGAATTAGCAAAGAAATTTCCGAAAGGTATTGATTTAATAGCGCTTCCCGTAGTCGAATACTGGGGGTCTCAAGACAAGGTTCGCGTCGATGTTAATCCTTGGAAGTGGAGATTCAGCAAAAATTCTAAAAATATAACTCATGGTATACCAAAATCTCATCGTCGTTTAGATGAACAAGGAAGGTTGTACTCGGCAGGTTCTGACGGTTGCGACTACATTTACGCGGATACTTTCGAACCAGTTCCATTCGTGTCGTTTTATAATACAGAGGTAGACAAAGCGCGGATGGAATCTTTATTAAGTAATAAAAATGCTTTATCTGTTTATGAAAATTGGTTAAATAATGTTGTGCAAAATTTACCCGGGGTACATCATTATTCTTGGTACGATATTGAAAGAAAAATTCACACTTACAAAAATTATTGGTCAAAGCATTGGACTGCTTTGTTTAATCAAACGCAAGAAGACACGGCAGAAAATAATAAATTTTTTGGTAGGCCGTGGTCGACTGTTTCGAACGAAGATATAAAAATTCTTGCAAAAAAAATGAAATATGAATTAGGAGGATGGGTTTTTCATTCATTATTAGATTTTTCGAAACCTACTCCGTGGATTAAACTAAAGACTTCATCTCCAAAAATAATGCAAGATTGGACTTCTAAGGTTGAGGCTACTAAGTGAAAAATCGTTTTGTTTTTGTTGTACCGTATTACAACGCAGTAGACGGCATCGCGAATACGATTCACTCTATGCTAGCACAAAGCTATGGTGACTGGAGAACTATATTAATAAATGACGTTTCTACGGATAAAGGTCCTGACTTAGTTAAAAAAATTGTTGATGGATCGATACACAAAGATAGATTTACGTTGATAGATAGAGTAGAAAAATACGGAGAAGTACGCAATACTTTAACTTCGTTAGAATCTATAGAAGACGATGAAATAGTGTGTCGTTTGGACGGTGGCGATTGGTTGTTGGAAAATGATCTACTTTGGATTATTAATGAATCTTATAAAGATTCTAAGCAGACGGTAGCATGGACTGCGCATCGTTGGAGTTATACGACCCGAAATATTTCTGGTCCATTAAATTTGCAAGCGGGTCAAACTGTTTATCAACATCCCTGGGTTTCAAGTCATCTTAAAACGTTTCGAGCAGGTCAACTTCGTAAAGTTCCTATGGCCAACTTTTTCACCGATTCTGGCGAATATATCATGATAGCATGCGATCAAGCTATATTTCTTCCTATGATGCACCTGTCTCACCTAGAAGGAAAAAAGCTGAACTTTGTTCCTGTTGTGGGTTATCACTACAACATAGATCTTGGAAACAAAAATTTGTTTACTTCGAATCGAGCTATCAATCAAAAGATGTCAGCCGAAATGATTCGTGAAAGAGGATTTTTAGGGTGAGGATTCTTCTAGATAACGTCAACGTCAATTCTTCTTCGGGTCCAAATTCATTTGGCAGAAGACTTATGATTGAATCTGAAAAGATTGGTCACGTCATAGGACCCGACGTGTTCGATCCCGACGTTCAATTGTCTTTCATAATGGCTACCCAAAAGAAAGCCAAAATGGTGCTAAGACTAGATGGAATCTATTTTAATTCTCGACAAGATTGGGAAAAATTAAACGCACCAATCAAGCAATCATTCAATCAGGCTGAGCTGGTCGTGTATCAATCTAATTTTAATAAAAAATTGACAGAAAGATATTTCGGTACACCAAAAAATTCGGTGGTAATCAATAATGGTACTTGTATGCAAACGATAGGCACTATTCCAAAACTCAATCACCCAGAGTTAGATAAATATTCAGAAGTGTGGTCATGTGCCTCTTCTTGGCGTCCACATAAAAGGCTTAAGGAAAACATAGGATATTTTTTAGAAAAATCTCCTGAAGATGCTTGTCTCGTTGTAGCAGGTGAAAATCCAGATCATGTCGTTAAACATCCTAGAATACTTTATACTGGTCAACTTTCTTGGCAGCAATGTGTAGCTCTATATAAAAGATCGAGTACTTTTCTACATCTTGCTTTTCTCGATCATTGTCCAAATGTTGTCGTAGACGCTCGAGCCGCTGATTGTAAATTAATCGTAGCTTCTAGCGGTGGAACTAAAGAGATAGTAGGTCCAAATTCTGTAATAATTGAAGACTTGGATTGGGACATGTCTCCTCTTGACCTTTATTCACCGCCATCTTTAGATTATTCTAAAGTAAGAAAGAACGAAATTATTTCTGACGTAAACATTGTTAGCGTAAGTCGTCGATACATTGAAGCTTTGGAGTCGATATGAAAAATATACATGAATCTGTCAGTAAGTTGTTGTCACTCAAGTTGGAAAAATATAAAAGTGAAAAGTTAAGTTCTTCGACTTGTACGGCAATTTATCAAGACATATTCGAAACGTTCGTCGATCTTTTTCAAGAATCGAAGATCGAAGTTAGTAACGAGGCGATGAACATGGTTTGTCAGATGTACTACGATGCTGTTACCATTAACGGTAATCAAGAACTAGACCCCAATATCTTTTCTCAAAGAGCTAGCGTAAAGAATGTCGAAACAAAAGAATTAGGGCTTTTAGCTAGTCTTTTTTCTAATACGCCCTTTGCTTCTCCAATTATTTTTGAAATAAAAAGGAGGTCATAACGATGAAGAAGGTCGAAAAGGGATGGGGTTATGAACTCTGGATCCACAATGATGAAAAGTATTGTGGAAAACTTTTGTTTTTTTTCAAAGGTAAAAAATGCAGCCTTCATTATCACAAGTTGAAACACGAAACCTTCTATGTTCAATCTGGTTCTCTTAAGTGCACGTTTATGAATGGTAACGACACAGAAAATATTGTGTTATCTTCTGGAGATATTAAGGAAATACATCCAGGATTGGTTCATCAAATGGAAGCGATTGAAGATACTATTATGTTTGAGTTTTCAACGCAACATTTTGATGAAGACAGCTATAGATTACAAAAAGGTGATTGATGGGCCTCGGCGGATATTTAACATGGACAACTGTCGCTGAAGAAATAAAAAAAGCGTCAAATAATCCACACATCAAATTTTTACCAATCGAACAACATGGTTCTTTAATAAAGTTAATTAAAAGTGAAGTATTCGATCATAATGAAAATTTTGTCAATAGTTACGATGCTTCAAATTTAATTTTACCATTAGTTTTAAATAATCCTGCAGCAAATTATTGCAAGAAGGATGAACCTGCTCGAGCTATACATCGCCCTGACGCTCACATAATTGAACAGTGCTGTGAAGTTTATGGTATAAAAAATCCAACATTACGTTGTTATTTTCAACTTACAAAAGAAGAAAAAAGCGTAGTTGACCAAATAGTAAAAGATAAAATAAAAACAGATCGATTTTTAACGATTGAACCAATTTCAAAAAATAATTACACGGTTAATAGAAATTACGATTTTAACAAGTGGCAAAATATTGTTGATGAGCTAAGTAATGATTTCACAATAGTTCAATTAGGCACAGGTGAAAAAGTTCTTAATAATGTCGTAAATTTGACAAGGCAGACTACATTTATTACAGCTGCCGGTATAATAGGTAGATCAAGTTTATTTTTGAGTACTGAAGGTGGTTTGGTGCATGCTGCAACAGCGTTTAATGTAAAAAGTTTAGTAATTTTAACAGGATATCAGTCACAAAAAATGGTAGCTTATCCTCAAAATATCAATGTCAATATTTCTAATCATGGTCCTTGCGGTTTAAAAAAAGAATGCCTACAGTGCAAACAAGATATTGAAAATCATGATTGGAAAGAAATAGTAAAAATAGTGAAAGAAAACATAAAGTGACTTATACTGTTTTTACCAATGGATGCTTTGATATTTTACACGTAGGTCATATAGAACTTTTTAAATATTGTAAAGATTTGTCGCAAGGTGGAAGAGTAATAGTTGGTTTAAATAGCGATAATAGCGTAAAAAAATTAAAAGGTGAGAGTAGGCCAATTAATAAAGAAAAGTATAGAAAAATTATACTTGAATCTATTAAATATGTCGACGAAGTTATCATTTTTAATGAAGAAACGCCCGAGACCCTTCTTTCAAAAGTAAAACCAGATATATTAGTAAAAGGTGGCGATTATACTTTTAAACAAATTATTGGAAAACAATATGCTGGCAAAGTTGTAATATTCCCTTTTGTAGATGGACACTCAACAACAAGACTTATTGAAAAAACCAAAAATATTAGTGATAGGTGACTCTTGTGAAGACATTTACCATTATGGTAAATGTGAACGGTTAAGTCCTGAAGCACCTGTTCCTGTGTTGAAATTAACAAGATCAGAATCTAAATCAGGAATGTGTCTTAACGTCGTAAAAAATTTGCAAGGATTAGGATTGAGCGTTGACGTTATTACGCAAAATGAATCAATAAAAAAAAATAGAT
>Ga0194116_10005665_pt1 | contig 13652 bp, 10 predicted proteins | sample TA2MahsurfametaG_4_FD_148617 | JGI IMG/M metagenome (GOLD analysis project Ga0194116, IMG submission 148617) | Freshwater microbial communities from Lake Tanganyika, Tanzania - TA2015008 Mahale S9 surface | ecosystem: Environmental > Aquatic > Freshwater > Lake | place: Tanzania: Lake... | reverse complement strand
CAATCCCCAAATTTTTAAAATTTCACTCTTAAATAAAAAAGATAGAATGTATCGAAATTTGATAATATTTTGTAAATTTTTACTTTAATTTGAGTTTTTTCTAATTTGAAATAAAATTTAAAATAAATAATTTATAAATTTTATTTATTTTTCAGAAAATTTTAATTATTATAAAATTATAGGTATAAAGATAAAAAAATGAAAATTAAAGATAAATTGGTAAGAAGTAACAAAAAAGAACCAAGAAATTTTAAAGAAATTGTTCCTTCCATTTATAAAGATATTAGATTAAATAATCAGATAAAAAATCCAGATAATTATATGAAATATCCTCAAAGAAATTTTGTTTCACCTTTACAACCTGTAAAAATATTTCCTGAATGGCCTTGTAATGATGATATAAAAGTATAATAGTTAAATATTGCTCATAAATAGACTCTTCATTATATTGTCTTTAATTTGTGTTTTTAATTGAATTTACCAAAATAAATTTATTCAAGAATTTTGATTTAAAACTTTTTCTCTATTCAAATTTTTTTATTTAATTTCTTATTCAAAAAAAGAATTTCAATTTTTTTAAAGAAATCGATGAAATTTATTCAGATCCTGATCATCATAAAATTTTTCTTCCACAGAGCTTTTTACAAGATTGCTCATATCAAATTCAGTGGATTCGTCTTTATGATATTTATTTAGACAATATTTTAACAAAAGAGATTATAATGAGATATCCTTTTAAAAATATGAAAAAAATCAAGAAATTTTTAATCAATTCATATAATGAAACAACTTGCCCAATAAAATTTAAAATTTTTGAAAATTCAGATGAATTTTACATTAATGAAATTGAATCAAATATCACTTACGGTTCTGGAAATAAAAAACTCTTTAAACATTTTTTTAAATTTTTTGAATTAGGAAATATTAAAATTGTAAATTCCTTTGAAAGAAAAGAGACTCCACAAGAAGTTATTTTAAGAGTAGAATCCGAAGAAAAAGCTTTTTTGAATGAATGGAAAATAAAAATAGAAAAAGAAGAGCAAATAAACATACAAAATAGTGCAACAAAGAAAAATTTTAAACAAAAAAATCAAAATGTTGAAATAAAGCCTCCTGTATTTGATATAACACGTGAACCTAAAATTAAAAAGGAGATTGATTCAAAAAACATCAGTATGATAGAAAAATATTCAGATTATTCAAAATGGGTTGGTTCTGTATTACAGAATATAAAGGATTTAAATATAACTGATATTTTCGATGTAAATTTTTAAATTAACCTGAATATCTAAAGTTAAATATAACAATGAAATAAAAAAAAAATTTATTTAGAGAAATATAATTGAAATTAATTTTAAATATTTTTTATATTTATAGCCTTGTGAATCAATTTGGAAAAAAATTTACCCTCAAAAAGATGGTATTCCAGTTTTCAATCCAAAAGGTCTCTATTGGGTAAAACTTTATTATATGGGAAAAGCCAGAAAAATAATAATTGATGATAGGGTTCCATGTAATAAAGCTGGAGAAAGTCTTCTCCCTAAATCAGAAAATTCTGATGAATTATGGCCATCAATTTTAACTAAAGCTTTGATAAAACTTTTTTCACATAAATTTAAATCTCTTATTTACCCTGAAGAGGAAATAGGAGATTTACATATCATTTATGCCTTAACCGGCTATTTGCCGGAAATTTTGAATTTCAATAGTTTATTCACTAGGAAATTGAGAAATATTAATGATAATAATTTGGAGAATTCCAAAGAAAATGATATAGATTTGTCGAAAATTAAAGAAAATATTAAAAGCCAAATTTCTTTTTATCTATGTGATAAAAATTATTTTAATAAAAAACATTTTTTGATGGTTTACAATCACACTCCATTATCAGATATTTTCAATTTAGTAAAGCCATTTTATAATCATTCTCCTAAATCAAAAAATAAAGCTGTAAACACAAAAAAAGTATTGATGATGGAAACAAAAACAAATGATGTAAGGAAGTTTGCAAGAACAAATACACCTAAATTTTTAAGTAAAAAAATCAAATTTATTTATTTTTAAATTTTTAGTTTTTTAATTTCATCCTCTAATTTTTAAAAAAGAAATAGATGTTTTTGAAAATGATGAAAATTCGTCTAGGCCTAAATTTAAGGAAAACAATAAAAATTCTTTTTTAAAATTCATTAGTATGGATAAGCCGTCTATGATTTTTACAAATGATATTAATATAAAAACTCAAACTCAAAATTCAAACACAAATAAAGGCTCTTTGATAACTTCCAAAAAAACAAATTTCTTTCAAAAATTTCTCCAAAAAAGGAGAGAAGAATCAAATGAGATATCGGAGCTTTCTTTAAAAAAAAATCAAAATGAATTCGAATTCCACAAAAGAATCCAAGAGACTGAATCAGATATCGGCTCTATTAATGATTTACAATTCACAATATCAAAAAATGCACAAAAAAACTTTGATTATTTAATACAAAATAGAGATGAAAAAATTATGAGTTCATTAAAAAATTCTTTTACGAATGAAAACAATATTAATGTTGAGAATAATAACGCAAATAAACAAATTATTCATAATCAAAAATTTTCGGAAACAGATTTAAATTTCTCTAAAAAAAATATTAAAAACCAAGAATTGGTTGGAGATTTTAAAAATGTTAAAAATGAAAATAAAAATAAAAATAAATTTTCTAAGATGATAGGAAAAAACCGTCAAACAATTTTAAATTTATTTAAAGTGGAAAAGTCCGATAGCATGTTTTACAAAAAGTCTTCAATTATTTTAAACAATCAAATAGAGTCTCAATTGGAACACAATAATAGAGAAACTATTGTTAAGGATAATGAAAAATTAGAGAGTAAAATTCTTATTGATTGTTTATATCCTATTTTAGACTTTTTTGACACAATAAACTTTAATTTAAAAAGAATCAAACATTTGGATATGGATGATATTAAAAAAAAAATTTTGGGAAAAAAAATATGTTACAAACAATTAAGCAGAGAAGATAAAAAACTTTACATAAATAGTATAATGGATTTGAAAACAAAACAAAAGGAATTTAAAAATAAAAAAATAGAAGAATTAAAAAAGGATGGAAAGCCTCATTTCTGTATAAAAATCTTAAATAATTTTCATGGTGTAGAAAAATTTAAATTTTTCAATCAATTTTCAAAGCAAGAAATATTAATAATTAAAAAATGCTTACTAAATAACTGGGATTTTCCACCTTATGATTTTTTAGAAAAACTAACTCCAATTCAAAACATAGAAATAATGAATAAAGAATTAAATGAAGACTCATTAACTGAAACCGGATTTACACCTATCAAAATTAAAGATAAAGAAATAGGGCAAAATATTTTTATTTCAAATAATAATAATACCGAAAATATAAATTTAAATAATAATTTTAACCATGAAAATATAAATAACCTTGGAAAATTTCAAAATAAAATCAATAACCAAAAAGTTGAGAGTAAAAAGACTAGTAAAACTAACTTAGGAACGTTTAATAAATCTAATCATAAAGCTTCAATTTTAAATTCCAATACAATTGAAAATTTTGTAATATCTCAATCTCCAAATGTGAGTTTAACAAATACAGATAATAATAAATCTCCCTCATGGCCTAAGGATTTATATATGGGTCTTATAAATAATAATTTTTCTCAATATGAAAATGCGAAAGAACCATTAGAAAGAGATCCTAATTATATCTATAATTGGATAAATTTCGAAGATTTTTTCAAAAACTTTAATAATATGATCATTTTACATTCAACAAAAGATTTCAATGAGATTAAAGAAATAGATTGTAATTGGTATAATAGTGAATTTGATTTATATAAATCTCATGATGATAATAAGGTCATATATATATCTACTAAAAATATTAGTTCTATCTCAAATAGAATTGAAGAAAAAGAAAAAAATGAGTTTTTCACAAATAATAATCTTTTAACAAATATTTCAAATAATAATTTTTTAGCATTATCTCATCACCAACAAAAATTATATGAAAATAATTTTTTTTATAATAAGAAAAATAAATATTTTAACGAAAGTAATTTAAAATTTTTTATTGAATTTACTTCCAATTTTGAGATAAATGGATATTTCAAGGATTTTAATTTTTATGTAATTTTAGATCTGTATAAAATAAAAAAATCTGAAATTACCTTAAACGAAAATTCAAATACAAATATTCATAAAGAAAATTTAGAATTAATCCTGATAAAAGAAAATATCATTATGAAGGGATTTTATTCAACAATTAATATATCTGAATTAAAAATAGATGAAGAGTATTTATTATTTATAAAAGGTGGATTAAACCCTCTTGGTTATCATTTAAAATTATATCTTGAAAAAGGCACCTTTGAATTAATGAATTATTCTAAATACTTACAAATATATGAAAAATTTGTAAATATACTTAATCTTAAAGTCGAAATTCCAAACAGTTTACCCAATTCATCTTATCTTTTGATAAAATTAAAAGCGAAAATAATGACCAATAAAATAAGAATAAAATTTGATTTCAATATTAAGGATATTTATCTATCTCAATTTCTAGATTTTTACATTATTAGAAACCAAGAAAATAAAAATCAAGATTTTAAAAAAATAATCTTTTCAGAAATAATATATTTAGAATTTAATGATAAAAATGATTATGAATTTGGAGAAAATTTTAAAGATCAATATCAAGGTGATATTCTAAATGAGGCTCAAGTATTTAATAAATTAATTAAATGAAAAATGAAAGATTTCTTTATTATTCATTTTAATAACTTCTTACTTAGTTTATAATTATCTTAAATGCCCCGTTTTATGTACATGAAACTGCAATAGAATTAGATATAATCACTGACTCTCCTGGAAATATTAACATTGAACAAATAGAAAATATACCTCCATATGAAATAAAAGATAGTCTTGTTGTTTCAAGGGACAATATTATTTTTAAAGAGCTTATATTTGTAATAAAATTTAAAAATCTATGTTAAATTTTTTTAATTTGAAATTATATCTAAAATTTTTTATTTTAAGTCGCCAGATAGAGTTAATACTACACTTTTCATAGAAATTAAAAGATCGAAAAAAAGATTTAATCAAAACAATTTACATCAAAATTTACACTATTCAAATCATAAATACGAAACACATAATACTTCAAATCCAAATCTATCAAAATATATTTCTGATTACAATGAAGAAGAAAATAAAACTTTATTGTTTTCATCTGATTATGGTATTTTAATATTATTTAAAAATATAATTCCGGAAAATTAAAATTCTTAAATTGAATTTAAAAAAATATAGAATTTTGGCCAATTTCTTTAAATAATGAATTAAATAATAAATCATTCATTAAAAAAGATATTCATCAAGATATCCTTAAAGAAAAAGAGCGTATGCGACTGAATTTAGAAATTGTTTATCAAAACAAATTGATTTATAAAACTGATTTCTTAGAATCTATTTTAATTCCAAACATAATTTTTGAAGGAATTCCTATTATGCCAGCTCTTGAAATAAAAGAAAACAAGAAAACTGGAAAGAATTTAATTACTTCTGAGAAAGAAAAAGAAAAAAAACTTGCCATGGAACAAGCAGAATCTCAAAATATAGATTCAAATAAGGATAAAGAAAATATTCCCTATTTAATAACATGCACTTTGGATATAAGTGAAGCCCCTTCATGGATAAAATCAGAAGAAATAGAATGGACCATTAGAATTTATTCTTCAGAGACTTTAGCATTTGTTAAAGATACGAGTAAAGAACAGTTTGAAAAATCCCTAAAAGATTCTTGGGAATTAAATGATCCTGGAAGGTCTTTAAAAGCAAGGACTGCTAGATTTAAATATATAATTGATCAGAAATTTGCCAAAAATGAAATTCTTAATAGAGAAGAAGCTAAGTATTTAGAATATTTCCGTCTTGCTGATGGTAATATTTCAAAAATACCATTGTTTCAAAATGAAGATAGATTAAAAATATTAAATCCTTCAGAAATAAATATAAATACAGAAGTGGAGATTAATATTAATAATTTAAATAATCAAAAAATTAATGATAAAGGAGTAAAAAATGATAGTAATAAAAATAAATCATCTACTATAAAAAAGAAGCAGGAAGATAAGAAAAAAGGAAGTAATAATATTGAAATTTTTAATAATACGAAAGATCAAAGCCTTATTAATAATAATATCCAAAATAATTATAATACAGTCAATAATACATTTTTGAATACAAATGAAAGTTTAGTGAATTTTAATACCAAGGAAGAAAATCAAAATATTTACAATAATACAAATAAAAATTTTAAAGGAAATAATTTAAATATTGATCCAATTCAGTATGAGGACAATTGGAACTTTTTTAAAAATTTGACATCAAAAAGAATTGTAATTGAAAATAAAAATTATTTTAATTCACCTCAATCTCGATCAAATTTTATAAAAGATTTTATTGGATATGTACAGGAAGATAGAACTAAAATTCTTAAGAATAACATCCCAGAGAAACAAAATCCAAATCCTCATATTGCTAGTAATATAAATCTTAAATTTATTGGAGTATATTATTAAAATAATTAATTAATCAAATTTTTAATTATAAATATTTAGGCAATATTTTGGTGAATGAAAAAAAAGTTGATAATAAACTCTCTAAATCAACAGGTTTAGAAGAATACTTTGATAGAAACAAAATTAAAATTCAATTTGATTATTTAAATACTCTAAGAGAAAAACAAGATAAAAACATAAAATCTTTTTTTCAAAAAACTAATTATGCAATAAAGAATATAAAAAATGAAAAAAATCGCTTAATGAAAATAAGAGATGAATTCAGATTGAGCTTTAATTCAACTAAAGACACAGAAACAAAAATTTTTGAAATGCTTGAGAATGATAAAGATGGAGTTAATTTGGATTCTATTATATTGATGTATAAACAAATTGTAGTCAGCGAACATAAGTCAGGAACAATATCTAAAATCCATACTATTATTTCTAAAAGGAAAGAAGAAAGTATTTTAAGACAATTGAATAAAAATATAAATAAAGAAACAGCAAAAAGAATTGTTGATGATATTAAATTAAATAAATGGGAAATTTCATCAGGTTTATTAAAAAAATTGATTGATATTATAACTTCTGAATGACTACTTATATTTTTGAAAAAATACTTAAAATTATGAAAAAACAAAATTACGGTTAAACTTTTAATAATTATCTATAATTAATGATTTTTTAAGAAATTTAAAAGAAAAATTTAAACAATTTTAAATAAAAAAATGGATCAAATTGATGAAGACATAAATAAAAATTTATTCATGAATTCAAGCAATAATTCAATTGCTAGTTTATTAATTTTAGAACATTTTTTCATGATTAAAAATATAAATTTAGATTATAATTTATTTCAAAAAACAACGTAAATTTAATTTGGAAAACATATAATTTAATTATTTTTTTAATATTAAAAGAAGACAAAAATTCATTTAACAAATTATTTAAAAAATACTTTTTAAAAACTAAAAGAAAAATTTGTATATTATTAAAGATTAAATAACAAAAATTCAAAAATTCAAAAATAATCATTATTCAGATATCTAGTTATTGAAAGAATTTGTATTCTGAATGACATTTGTTTTACTTAAAATTTGTTTTTTAATTATTCTTTTTTGTTCTGGAAAAGGTAAATCATTTAATGGATTATTTGCAAAAAGATAATTATTTGAATGATTTTTTGATTTATTTTTGAAATTATTGAATTTATAAAATAAACTTGAATTAGTTTGAGAAGAAATTAATTTTGTAGTTTTTGAGTTAATCAAATTAAAATTTTCTTTAATTTTTTTCTTCATATTTTCATTTTTTATGTTTATAGCTTCATTATTTTCAAAAGTATCATTGATTTGATTATTATTAACATCTAGAGTATTATAAATTGTTATATTATAATTATTATTTATCGGATGATTATTAAATTTATTAATATTATTAGTATTTGTATTTATATTAGGAAAGAAAAACTCATTTTTAGAATTTCCATTCGAGCTGTTTTTATCAGTATTTTCCACAATAAAAATTCCATTAGTAACTTCTTTATTTTTATTATTACTTTTAGTTTTACAAAAAGATTTTTTGAATGATTCATTTTCGGACGTTAAAGTAACTATGTTGCTTTCATTAATTTTGCCATTTATTTTTTTGAAATTTGATAATTTCTGTTTTTTTGCAGTTTCATTTAATTTCCCAATCAAATATTGTGGAAATATATAATCAAGTGTGCCTTTTAAAAAGTATACTTTTTCTTTTAAATCTGTGATTTCTTTTGATATTGAATTTCTTTTACTAAACTTAAATCTCTCATCATGTAAATTAAGTTTTTCCAAAGATGCAGCCCTAATTGGATATTTTTTCATTTCTAATATTTCTTCTAAATTTTTATTAAAAATTTTAGAAAAAATTTTATCAGTTTCTGTATCATATGATTCTTTCAAAATTCCTTTGCTCATTAAAGCAATTCTATCTGTAATTTTTAACTTTGATAAATTCCCTGAATTAATATTTTTATTGTCATTAGTTTTATTATCATTTATTATTCGCTCAGAATTTAAAGATTTTTCAGAGGATAATTTCATTTGAGTTTTAATTTCTCTATTTATATCTTCATCTTTCTGTTTAAAATCATAGTCTATTTCTTCTAAAATAAAATTTTCCTCTCTATTACCTATATAAGCATTGATTTGGTTTAAATTAGAATTTTTATAATTTTCTGAAATATCCATCCTTTTAGATTTATTTTTTATTTCTTTTGAATTTTTAAAATGAGTTGCTTGAAAATCATTTAAAATCTTCCAAGGTTGATTATAATTTTCATTAATTAATATATTTGATTTATTTAAATTATATAATTTATTTATTTCCTTATTTTCATATTTAAATTTGGAATTGTTTTCGTCTTGTTTTTTTTCACAAATATTTAAGCTCTTGCTATTGGTTTTGATGTAAAATTTATCTTTTGAATTTTTTTTTATATTAGCATTAATTTCAGTATTAGTTATTAAATTTGGTTTGCTTAATAAATAATTTGTGGATCTTTTAAATTCCTCCATAGTCATAAATTGAGATTTTAAATTATTGAATTTTTTTTTGGAGGAATCAGAAAATAATTTTAATTGATTATCTAATAAAGTATAAATATTTTCTTGAGTTTTTGAGATGGAATAATCTTTAGGATTTAAATGACCTAATTTTATTAAATCGTCATTATTATGTAAATTATAACTATTTTTAATTGTCTTAATTTTTGGATTAACTATTTTTATGTTTGAATTAGCTTTATTAAACCTTAAATATTCGACATTACTTTCTGATTTTTTTTGAGACATATTTTTGTATAGGTTTAAATTTAAAATTATATCCCTTTCTTTAATTTTTAATTCAGAATTACTTTTTGACAAATCATTAGGTATCTCTTTGTTAGTATGATTAAACACATTTGATTCATTTTCATTACTTATAATTTTTTCTTTTAATTGTTTTTTCTCTTTTTCATTTAAATTTAAAAATACATTATATTTACCATCATTATTTATATCATTTTGGAGATTATAATTTACAAGATTTATTTGAAGATGAGTATTTATTTTCTTTTCATTTTTTATAACGGATTTATTAGATTTATTCAATATATCATTATCATCTTCCGAAATTCCTTTCATTATACTAACATCGACAGTATTCCGACTTTTAAGATTTATTTTTTTTGATAATTTCTGTAATTTTGTTTTAGTGTTATAATTATGAGATTTATTTATAAGAAGCCCATTTGAATCTTCAATAGATGTTAAAAATCTTGATTTGGTTTTATTTCTATCACCTTTTTCATTCGGATGAGAAATAGAATAAAGTTTTAAATTTCGTTCTTTTTCTATTGATTCTTTTGCTAAAAAACCTGAAGTCTTGTCTTCTAATTCATTCTGGTTATTTTTTCTTTTAACTTGATCTTTTAAAATCACTGAAAAATTATAATCAATTTCATTTTTGTTCAACAAATTTCCATTATTATTGTTTTCGATTGGAAAATAATTATTTTCATTTGAAATTAAAAAATTTTGATTTTTTACATTTGTCTTATTTTCTTTTTCATTTTTTCGAAATTCATACTTAATTTCTCTCTGCATATTATCTATTAAGTCGTGTTTATGAAGAAATTGAGTTTTTTGCATAATTGACTTTTTTAAATCTTTTATATTATTTTCTATTATTTGAGTATTAAATAAATAAATTTTATTGTGATAAATATTTTCATGATAATTTTTTTTGATGTTAAAAGTTTTGAGATTATTTTCCAATTCATATTCAGACATTTTTCTCAATAGAATTTTTTTTATTAATTTCTTATATTTTTAAAGCATTATTTATATAAATATAAAATTATAATTAGATTAATTTTTATAATAGAATTTGGTTTTATAGTATTTATTATGTATGAATTTTAATTATTATCTTTGAAGATTAAAAAATTTTTGAATAAAAATTTATTTAATATATTAGAAACTAAAACTATTTTTAAATTCAAATCATTTAAAATTTCAAAAAATGTTTGAAAAATTTTTTAAAGGTTTTTTATATTTAAATAATTTCTTATTAAATTAATTTTAATAAAAAATGTATTTTTATTCAGATTTAAAAAGCAAAAATAATATAATCGAACCAACTTATACTAAAAAAAACTTTTTTAGAAAGATTTCTATTTTTAATGATGGTAATTTAAATAAAAACATAAGCTATTTAAAGGAATCAATACTTAAGAAAAACCAATTTTTGCAAAAATATGATGATTCAGAAAAAACTTTTAATAAAAATATTAATCATTGTTTTAAAGATAAAAAAGAAATAAACGATCAGAGAGTTGAAGAAACGAATGTTTTGTTTGATGATTCTGTTTTTTTTAGTCAAGAAAATAAAAGAAGAAAAAATTACTCTTTAGATCTTAATAGTATCTTTAAAATAAAAAATATAAATTCTGGAAAGATCCTAAATTATGATGAAGAAAATTTAAAAGAAAAATCACATTTTACTAATATAAAAATAGGTTTTAATAATTGCAACAGTTTTGAAGAACAGCGAAAAGTTAATTTGGAAGACAAGCCGGATATTTATGAACAAATTTATAATAAATTAAATAAAAATGATAAGATTGATAATTCATATAAAAATTTTACAAATTTTAAAACACATTTATCTAAATTCGATAAATTGGATAAAAATGAAAAAGAAGAAAATTATAACAAAAATATCTTCTATAATTTTAATAATTTTTCTGAAAACTCTTATTTTAAAATAAATAAAAATTATAAATTATCAAAAAATAAATCAAAAATTTACAGTCTTGACTATTTTGATAATATAAATGATTCAAATATTTCCAATAATTTATTTAAAAAGAAGAATTTAAGAAATAACTATAAATTGAATTCAGCTTCTAATTTAAAAAAATCTGTAAATGAAAATTCAATTCACAAAATAAAAAATAAAATAAATAGATCCATCTCCTTAAAAAATTCTAATTCGATTGAGGATGAATATATTTGTATTCAATCAAATAGAAAAAAAAATAAATGTATTAAAAGTAAAAATATTATAGAAAAAGAGATAATTTTGGATAATACTTTTGAAAAATTAGACAAAAATATAAAACAAAATCGTTTTAAAAGACAAATAAAAAAAAAGTTAATACAGAATAATATAAGTGTATATCATCAAATAAATGAAACAAAATTTTTAGAAAATTCAGAAAAAAATCTATTAAAAATTAAATTTGACGAAAATTTTAAAAATAATAAAAAAAATATTGATAATAGCTCATCAAATTCTACTTTAGATATAAATAAACAAAATTCAGATTCAATCAGAATTAAAACTCCAAAAAAGATAAAAATCGAAATGCAAAAAGTTTTTAAAACTGCTAAAGGAGAAGATTTTTTATACCGTCAAGTTAATAATGACCCGGAAACAATTAAGAAAATGATTATTGATTTATTAGGAATACCAAAAATAGAAACAGAATTTTTCAAATATCATAGAGATTTAACAAAATCATTAGTTGTTGATATGAAGAATAAAGTTTATTTTTGGAAAAATATTATCGATTTTATATATCCTAAAATTTTTATTAATAAAATTGATCATAAAAAAATTGAAGAGAGGATAATAGGAGAGGGATTATTCAAATTAAATGTTCAAGATTTGCGATATCATAGAAAAAATAAATCATTAAGATTGGAACTAAAAAATAGTCTAAATGATGATTATAGACAAGATAATGAAGAAGTAGAAGAAAATCAAAACTTAGCAAGTAAAAGCTTTATAGAGAATATTATAGAAAAAGCTTTTTCTACAACAAAAGATAAAATCAAAGAATACAGGTTTAAAAAAATTAAAAATTTTAACCAACAAAACAATAAAGAAAGTGATGAGTTAAAAAGCGAATATGATAAAGATACATACAATGAATATTATTCTATTGAAAGAGACTCAATTTTTAGAAATATTCAACAAACTAATTTTGCTTCAAATGTTGAAAAAATAATTAAACCTTCCACTTTGAAAAAGGTTAATACTAAAAGAAAGATTGAATTAACAAATTTATGTAGACTTCATCAATCCCAAAATAAAAATCATTTTGAATCAAATAATAAACCAATATTTAATATCTCTTTTTTTAATAATTTTCATACATCGAATAAAAATGAAGGAAATTATGATAATGATCAAAATATTTCAATTCAGAAAAAAAATGAAAATCTCTTTTTAGAGGAAAATGAAAATATTTCTGATAAAGAATTAGAAGAAAATTGTTTGAAAAGAAAATTAAAAAGTCAACAAGAATTTACTTGTGATTTGAATAATAAATCTAATAAAAATTATAAAATAAAATTTCATCAAAAAACTTTAAATAAAAATTCGAATTTAGATCATATTATTATAGATTTAGAAAATTCGAATTTATTAGAAAACGAAAAAGAAAATAAAAATAATTTGATAAATGAAAATAAAAAGTATCATAATAGAAATGAAATAAATGAGCAGTCTAATAATAAAAATAATTTGAATCCAAAATTAGCAAATGATTATAATAAAAAAACTAGTTTTGATTTATCACAAAGTAACAGGAATAAAATTGATAAGAATATATTTAATAAAAAAAAGAAGAATATAAAAATTGAAAATCATGATATTAATGAAATGTATAATTTTGCGAATACTTTACAAAAATGTAATTTAGATAATGTCAATCTCAATAATATAAATCATCATTATGAAGATTCGAGAAATCAAAATAAATCAAAACCAATTAAAGTAATCGCACCAATAATAATTAATGCAATATCCCCAAAATAATTGTTGATAATTTATTTTCTATATTTAAATTATGTAGAATAATTTTCCTTGTTTTTAACAGATTAATATAAGATATAAAAATATTTTTTTTTTATATTAAATATTAAAATTATAAACTGTTATACAAATAGAATAAACTAATGCTTAAATTTTATGTTTCCACCTTAAATATTAAAATTTTATAATATAAATGTATAAAAATAAAAATT